>Ga0129312_1000037_pt1 | contig 141125 bp, 104 predicted proteins | sample O827metagenome_FD_94434 | JGI IMG/M metagenome (GOLD analysis project Ga0129312, IMG submission 94434) | Orangutan group fecal microbial communities from Wisconsin, USA - O827 metagenome | ecosystem: Host-associated > Mammals > Digestive system > Large intestine > Fecal | place: USA: Wisconsin... | reverse complement strand
TTTGTCCTAAAATGACTCAATGAGTAGGACGGGTGTGAAAGCTCCGAAAGCTGAAGAATCCTTATATTTCAATGCTTTTCGGGGCTTCACAAAAATTTTTTGCACCTGATTGACACAATCAGACGACCTCGGGCGGGTGGTCATCCCCAAGGAGATCCGACGCACCCAGCGCATCCGGGAGGGCGACCCGCTGGAGATCTTCACCACCGGCGACGGCGAGGTGGTGTTCAAAAAGTATTCCCCCATGGGCGAGGTGAGCCGCCTGGCGGCCCAGTACGCAGAGGCGCTGGCCAGGGCGTTGGGCTGCACCGCCCTCATCTGCGACCGGGACCACATTCTGGCGGCGGCCGGCCCCGGAAAGCGGGACTATGCCGACCGGCGGGTGAGCCTGCCGCTGGAGCGCATGATGGAGAGCCGCAGCCCCTACGCCTACAACGGCCACCCGGAGGACGCGGTGTTCCCCTGTGAGGAGTCGGCCCGGCACATTCTGGCAGCCGCGCCCATTCTGGCGGCGGGGGACGTGGTGGGCGCGGTGCTGACCCTCAGCGAGGACAAGCGCATTCGCCCCTCGGATCAGATGACCAAATGCATCGCGGTGGCCTGCGCCTTTTTGGGGGACAGCTTTGTGCCCTGAGGCGGGTGCGCCGCGGCTCCGACAAAAACAGTAGATACAGCAAAAACGCGCGCAGCAGGTGCTTCCCAAAACCGGAAGCCCTGCCGCACGCGTTTGTTGTTTGCGGGAATGCTTTGCCGCCGCGAAATCTTGGCTTCCCCTCGAGGGGAAGGCCTCACCTGCTCGACCTTAGACCGCGCCATCAGGCCCGACCCAGAATCTCCTCGATCTCGGCCAGGCTGCGGGCAAAATAGATGCCCTTCTGCCGCTCGGGGGTGGAAAGCCCGGCGGCGATCATGCGGTCCAGCAGGGCCTTCAGGCTGTCGTAGTAGCCGTCCAGATTGTACAGGATGCAGGGGGCGTCCAGCTTTTTCAGCGACACCAGCGACATCACCTCGCTGATCTCCTCCAGCGTGCCGGTGCCGCCTGGCATGGCGATGAACGCCTGCCCAAGCTCGATCATTTTGGCCTTGCGCTGGGGCATATCCTCGGTGACGATCAGCCGGGTCAGCTGGTCGCACTGAACCTCCTGCTCCACAAAAAAGCGGGGTTCCACGCCGGTCACTTCGGCCCCGGCGGCCAGGGCGCTCAGGGCCAGGCGGCCCATCAGCCCGGTTTCGGAGCCGCCGTAAACCAGGCTGTGCCCGTTTTTGCCGATCCAGGTGCCAAGCTCGTCCACGGCGGCGGCAAAGGCGGGGTCACTGCCGCCGAAGGCCCCCAGGTATACGGTGATGTTCATGCGCGTTCCTCTCAGTTGGTGGTGATGTTTTTGGGGTTGTAGTACTTCATGGCGCTCTCGTCCAGGCTGTGGGTCAGCTGCGCGCCCAGCTGGGCCAGCTGGGCGTCCAGCTCGTCCCCCTTCATCTCGGCCAGGGCGGCCCGGCGGTCGTTGGCGGTCAGGCCCTGGGCGGTGGGCTTTTCACCGGCCTGGAACACCATCATGCTCAGGCCCATCTCCACCGCCGTCACCTGGCCGGGCTGGGTGCCCAGAATGGCGCTCTTCACGGTGTCGCCGTAATAGTCCAGATCCGAAGCCAGGAAGGTGTAGCTGCCCACGTACTGGCCCAGCATTCCGTCGGTGTAGGTGGTGCCCAGCAGCGACAGCACCCCCGGCAGGGCCTTGGCGGCGGCGGCCTCCAGCGTGTCGCCGTTTTCCACGTCGGTTTTCAGCTGTTCGGCCGCGGCCTTGATCTGGGCAATGTCGTCGCTGCCGGGGAAGGACCCGTTGGCGGTGTCGGCCATGGGCAGCAGCGCGCCCCGGCCCTCGGCGCTGTTCTGAGCCAGGAAGGCGGTGAGCTGCTCATTGCTCACCGGCTCGGTGCCGGTTTCGCCGTACAGCATCTCCAGCAGGTCGCTGGCCTTGTAGCTGGCCTGGGTGTAGGCCAGCAGGCTGGCCTGATCGATGCCGTTCTGCTCATACAGGTCACTGTAACTGGCCCAGGTGTTGTCGGTCTGGGTCTGGGCCTGGGTCAGCTCGTCCTCGGTGAGGGCGCCGCCCAGCTCGTCAAAGCGGGTGGTCACGGCGGCGTAACGCTCCAGCGCCTCCAGCGTTTTGGCGGCAATGTAGGCCTTGCCGGTGACGGTCTCGCCGTCCATATTCAGTTTGGCCTTGAGCACGTTGTCCTCGCTGGTGAGGCTGTCGGCCTCGGCGTAGGCGCTGAACTGGGCCAGCTGGTACACCCCGCCGGGGATGTCCACGGTGCCGATGGTGCCCACGGTGGCAGGGGCTTCTTTGGGCTGGCCGCAGGCGGTGAGGGCCAGTGCCAGGCAGACCGCCAGGGCGGCAATGCGTTTTTTCATGGGTATTTTCTCCTTATAACAGATGATGGGAAACCACTGCCCACAGAATAGCAGAGGAATGAGGCGGATTTGTGAAAACGCCGCCGAGTTTTCCACTATTTTTACCACAACTTGTGGAAAACCCGGCGCAGTTCAGGCTCCCGCTTTGCCGGGGTCCAGCTCTTCCAGCGTCATGCGCAGCACGTCCAGCGGCTTTTCATCGGGGCGCACCCGCACCGTCAGGCAGGGCTTGGCGGTGGCACTCAGGTTGATGCGCTTGCCCAGCTTCTCAAACACGCTCTGGAGCTTTGCGGGGTTCAGGTCGTCCGAATACAGCAGCAGGGTGTCGCCCTTCTGGTCGATCTCGTACACCTTGGCCCGGGCGGCGGTGACCCGCACCAGGCTCACGTCCACAAGGCCGGCCACGCAGTCGGGCACGTCGCCGTACCGGTCGATCAGCTCATCCAGCACGTCGCCCGCGTCCTCGGGCGTCTGGATGGCGGCAATGCGCTTGTAGGCCTCGATGCGGCCCGCTGCGTCCGGGATGAAGCTCTCGGGGATGTAGGCGTCCACCGAGATGTCGATGAGGCAGTCGCTCTTGTCCGGGGCGATCTCCTCGCCCTTGGCGGCGGCCACGGCCTGATTCAGCAGCTTGACGTACAGGTCGTAGCCCACGGCCTCCATGTGGCCGTGCTGGCTCTGGCCTAAAAGGTTGCCCGCGCCGCGGATCTGCAGGTCCCGCATGGCGATGCGGAAGCCCGAGCCGAAGCTGGTGAACTCCCGGATGGCGGAGAGCCGCTTGGCGGCCAGATCGGTGAGAACCTTGTCCCGCCGGAAGGTGAAGTAGGCGTAGGCTTTGCGGCCCGAGCGGCCCACCCGGCCCCGGATCTGGTACAGCTGGGCCAGACCCATCCGGTCCGCGTCCTCAATGATGAGGGTGTTGCAGTTGCGCACGTCCACGCCGGTTTCAATGAGGGTGGTGCACACCAGCACGTCGATCTCCCCGTCCAGCAGCTGCTGCCAGACCTTGGAAAGGGCCTCCTCCCCCATCTTGCCGTGGGCGGTGGCCACCCGGGCGCCGGGAGCCATGGCGGCCACCCGGGCGGCGGCGGCGTCCAGGCTTTCCACCCGGTTGTGCAGGTAGTACACCTGCCCGCCCCGGGCCAGCTCCTTGCGGATGGCCTCGCCCACGATGCCCGCGTCGTACTCCAGCACATAGGTCTCGATGGGCTGGCGCTCGGTGGGCGGCTCCTCAATGGTGGACATATCCCGGATGCCGCTCATGGCCATGTTCAGGGTGCGGGGAATGGGCGTGGCCGACAGGGTGAGCATATCCACCCCCACAAAGGCCTCCTTCAGCTTCTCCTTGTGCTTCACGCCGAAGCGCTGCTCCTCGTCGATGATGACCAGGCCCAGGTCCTTAAAGTGAACGTCGCTGCTCAGCAGCCGGTGGGTGCCCACGATCACGTCCATGCTGCCCTTGGCCAGGTCGGCCAGGTCGGCCTTCTGCTGCTTGGCGCTGCGGAACCGGCTGAGCAGGCCGATGCGGAACTGGAACGGCTCCATGCGGGCCAGCGCGGTGTTGTAATGCTGCCAGGCCAGCAGGGTGGTGGGGGCCAGAATGGCGCACTGCTTGCCGCCCATCACGCACTTGAAGGCCGCCCGCAGGGCCACCTCGGTTTTGCCCACGCCCACGTCGCCGCACAAAAGCCGGTCCATGGGCCAGGGCTGCTCCATATCCTTTTTGATCTCGGCTGCGGCAGTGAGCTGGTCATCGGTCTCGTCGTAATCAAAGCGAGTCTCAAAATCCCGCTGCCAGTCGTTGTCCTCGGGAAAGGCAAAGCCACGGGCCTGCCGGCGGCGGGCGTACAGCTGCACCAGCTCCTGGGCGATGGCCTCGGTGGCCTTTTTCACCCGGGTGCGGGTGCGCACCCACACGTCGCTGCCCAGGCGGGAGAGCTTGACCTTCTCCTCATCGCCGGGGGCGGTGTAGCGGCTCAGCAGGTCCAGCTGGGTGACGGGCACGAACAGGCTGTCGCCCTTGTCGTACTGGATGGTCAGGTAGTCCTTGTGAACGCCCTGCACCTCCAGCCGCTGAATGCCCTTGTACACGCCGATGCCGTGGTTCTGGTGCACCACGTAGTCGCCGGGCTGAATGTCCGACAGGCTGGCCAGCGCGTCCTTGTTCTTTTTTGCCTTCTGCTTGGCCTTGTCGCCGCTGGTGCCCTGCCGCCGCCCGGTGATGAGGGCCAGCCGGGCAAAGGGGAACTGCACGCCGCTGGTGAGGTGGCCGGGCAGCACCCACACCGTGCCGGGGCTGGGCAGAACCTGAGGGTTGGCGGTGGCCTTCAGGCCGCGGTTGGCCAGATCCTTGGCCAGGCCGTCGGCGGCGCGCTGGGTGCCGGCCAGAACGGCGGCGCAGTAGCCCTGCTTCAGCAGCGGCTCCAGATCCTCCAGCAGGGCGGGCACCTCGCCGTTCCAGCTGGGCAGCGCGTGGCAGGATACATCCACCAGCGCCTTCAGCTTCAGGTCGGGCAGGCTGCGGGTAAAGTTGTCCCCCACCAGCGTGCGGCAGCGCCCGGCCTGCACATACAGCCAGTCCAGATCCAGATAGTATCCGTCCAGCCCGGGGGCCAGCACACCGGCCTCCAGCAGGCCCTTCTGCTCCTCCTGACGGCGGAAGCGGGTGGCCCGCTGGGCCTCGGCGATGTCGCCGGGGGCCTCCAGAATCAGAAGCGGGTCCTCAAAATAATCCAGCAGGGTGGCGGGGTGCGGGTAGCGCACCGGCAGGTATTTGTCCAGATTTTCGGGCACAAGCCCGGCGTCCAGCTGTTCCAGCTCCGGGGCCATGGCGGCGGCCAGAGAGGTCTTTTTTTTGCCCTTGAAGCCGCCCAGCCAGTCCCGCAGGGCCTGGGCCGTGGCGGTCGCGTCGCCGAACAGCACCTCCCGGGCCGGAGAGAGGTAGACCTTCTCCAGCGCGTCGCCCCGGCGCTGGGTGAGCAGGTCGAAGGCGTGAATGGTGTCGATCTCGTCCCCCCAGAATTCCAGACGGGCGGGGGTGTCCCGGTCCGGCGGATACAGGTCCAGAATGCCGCCGCGCACGCTAAACTGGCCGGGACCTTCCACCCGGTCGCGCCGGACATAGCCCGCGCCGAACAGCCGGGCGGCCAGCTGCTTTTGGGGAATCTCCATGCCGGGCTTCAGGGTGAGGGTGTTGGCGCAGAACTCGGCCTTGGGCACGGTGAACTGCAAAAGCCCCTCGGCGGGCACGCACACCGCGTCCACCCGGCCGCCCACCAGCCCGCCCAGCACGGCCAGACGGCGGTATTCGTATTCCCGGCCCGCGCCCTCAATGGGGCGCAGCAGCAGGTCCCGCGCAGGGAACACCGCCGCCGAAAGCCCCAGTGCCTGCAGGTCGGCCGCAGCGCGGCTGGCCTCGGCCTCACCGGCGGTTACCACGCACAGGGGGCGGCCCAGCCGGCGGCTGAGCTGCACGGCCAGCGCCATGCGCCCGGCGGGCGGCAGGCCGAACAGCGCCGTGACCCCGGGGCCGGACAGCCCCTCCTCCAGCCGGGCGAATTCCGCCGTGGAGGAGAACAGGGAGGCAAAGGGATCGGACAGAACAGGCATGGGTCTATGCTCCTTTCGTGGTGTGGTGAACGGCGCGGGGCGCGCGGCATTGAGACTTTTCGGCAGTCATCCTTTTCTCAATGGTTGTACTTATTCTGCGCCTCGGCCAGCTTGCCGGCCATCAGCAGGCGGCAGGCGGCCTCGGCGTCCGGGTAGCGGGCGTCGATGGCCTTACGGTCCTCGGCGGCGGGCTTGCCCAGCACCCAGTCGGCCAGGTCGTAGTCCGGGCGGGGCTTGCGGCCCACGCCCATGCGCACCCGGATGAACTCCTGGCTGCCCAGATGGGCAATGATGTCCTTCAGGCCGTTGTGGCCGCCGGCCGAGCCCTGGGGCCGGATGCGCATATGCCCGGCCGCCTGGTCCACATCGTCGCACAGAACGATGACCCGCTGGGGCGGGATCTTAAAGAACTGGGCGGCGGCCCCCACGCTCTGGCCGGACAGGTTCATGTAGGTCAGAGGCTTGAGCAGCACCACCTTGCGGCCGTCCACGGTGCCCTGGCCCCACAGCCCCTGAAACTTTGCCTTGACCGGCTGGATGTTCCAGCACTCGGCCAGGTGATCCAGGGTTTCAAAGCCCACGTTGTGGCGGGTGCCGTCGTATTTCTTTTCCGGGTTGCCCAGCCCCACAATGAGCCAGGTGTCGCCGCCGTCGGCGGCCTTTTTCTGAAACAGCATAGCGTTGATCGTCCTTTTATATATTGAAGAGATGAAAAACGGGCCGCCGCAGTCGCCCGAAAAATGGGTGGGCGGCAGCCCGGTGTGCTGAGGTTGAGGCGGAGCCTGCCGGAAGGCCGGCCCCGCATTTAAAAAGCGACAGAAGCGGCGCAGCGAAGAAAACGCTCAGCCCTGCTCCCCTTTGGCGGCTTCATCGGCCGCCTTGGCGTCGGCCATTTTTTTCTGCTGCTTTTTCACATAGGCAGCCAGCCGGGGCTCGGCCCAGCCCTCCTTGTTGCTCTGGCGCTCGCGGGCAATGCCCAGCGCCCCGGCGGGCACGTCGCCGGTGATGGTGCTGCCCGCGGCGGTGTAGGCCCCGTCGCCCACCTTCACGGGGGCGATCAGGTTGGTGTTGCAGCCGATGAAGGCATAGTCGCCGATGGTGCAGCGGTATTTGCCCTGGCCGTCGTAGTTGCTGGTGACGGTGCCGCAGCCGAAGTTGCAGCCCTTGCCCACGTCGGAGTCGCCGATGTAGGTCAGGTGGCTCACGGTGGTGCCGTCGTCCATGGTGGAGTTCTTGGTCTCCACATAGGCGCCCAGGTGTACGCCGTAGCCGGTGACCGTGCCCGTCCGGATGTGGGTGAAGGGGCCGATCTTGGAGTGGGGGCCCAGCTTGCTGTCATAGGCCTGGCTGGCGTTGAAGGTGCTGCCCTCGCCCAGGGTGGTGTTTTCCAGCAGGCTGTTGGGGCCGACCACGCACCCCGCCTCGATGACGGTGGCGCCCCGCAGAATGGTGCCGGGCAGAATGGTGGCCCCCGGCGCGATGACGACCCCCGGCTCAATGTAAACATCCCGGGAGATGAAGTTGACCCCGTTTTCCAGATGCGTCTCAAAGGTCTGGGCGTATTTGGCCTGGGCAGCGGCAAAGGCCTCGACACTGGACATGGACATGGCGATGACTCCTTTTCTGTTATAAAGCAGTATTGAACCGGCGCCAGCTCGGCGTGCCCGCAGCGGGCCGCCGGCCGGCCGCCCGGCATTTCAGACACAAACTTAGGGCCGCTGCAAGCGCTGCACCGGCCTGATTGTTGCGATGAGGAGGTAGGATGTGCGTTTGATGCAAAACCCTCAAATGAAATCCTAACCCATTATAATTGTAACGATTTTTGCGCATTTTGCAAGAGAATTTGGGCGAAAAACACCAGCAAATGCATGGAAAATCCACGAAAAGCTCTAGCAGGGAGCCGATGTTTCTGCTATAATAATTAAGTATCGGGCCACACCCCCGATGTGGCGGGGGCTGCGGCCCCTGCGGGATGCTAATTTCTGTTGGAGGTAACGCAATGAGCAAAAAGTACCTTTACTACTTCGATGAGGGCAGCAAGGCCTTCAATGGCGACCTGACCACCATGAAGAACATTCTGGGCGGCAAGGGCGCCGGCCTGGCGGAGATGACTGCCGCCGGTATGCCTGTTCCCAGGGCTTCACCATCACCACTGAGGCCTGCACCCAGTACTACGCCGATGGCCGCGAGATCAACGCAGAGATCGAGGCCGACATCTTCGAGCACGTCAAGGGCCTGGAGAAGATCACCGGCAAAACCTTCGGCGATGTGAACAACCCCCTGCTGGTGTCCGTGCGCTCCGGCGCCCGCCAGTCCATGCCCGGCATGATGGATACCATCCTGAACCTGGGCCTGAACGACGAGGCCGTTGAGGGTCTGGCCAAGAAGACCGGCAACCCCCGCTTTGCTTACGACAGCTACCGCCGTTTCATCCAGATGTACTCCGACGTTGTTATGGAGCTGGGCAAGAGCTTCTTCGAGGAGAAGATCGACGAGATGAAGGCTGCCAAGGGCGTGAAGCAGGACGTGGAGCTGACCGCCGATGACCTGAAGGAGCTGGTCAAGCAGTTCAAGGCCATCTACCTGGAGAAGCAGGGTTCTGAGTTCCCTCAGGACCCCAAGGAGCAGCTGATCGGTGCCGTTAAGGCCGTGTTCCGTTCCTGGGACAACCCCCGCGCCAACGTTTACCGCAAGATGAACGAGATCCCCTACGAGTGGGGTACCGCCGTTAACGTGCAGCAGATGGCCTTCGGCAACAGCGGCATGCGCAGCGGCACCGGCGTGGCCTTCACCCGCAACCCCGCTACCGGCGAGCGTCAGCTGATGGGCGAGTATCTGATCAACGCCCAGGGCGAGGACGTCGTGGCCGGCATCCGTACTCCTTCTCCCATCAGCAAGCTGCATGAGGAGATGCCCGAGGTGTACGATCAGTTCCAGGAGATCGCCACCCGTCTGGAGAAGTACTTCAAGGATATGCAGGACATGGAGTTCACCATCGAGGATGGCAAGCTGTTCATGCTGCAGACCCGTAACGGCAAGCGCACCGCGCAGGCCGCTCTGAAGATCGCCATCGACCTGGTGGACGAGGGCATGATCGATGAGCGCGAGGCTGTGCTGCGCGTGGAGCCCAAGCAGCTGGATACCCTGCTGCATCCCCAGTTTGACGCGGCTGCCCTGAAGGCTGCCGAGGTCATCGGCAAGGGCCTGGCCGCTTCTCCCGGTTCTGCCTGCGGCCAGATCGTCTTCACCGCCGAAGAGGCTGAGGAGATGGTCAAGAGCGGCAAGATGCCCAAGGTGGTTCTGGTCCGTCTGGAGACCAGCCCCGAGGACATTGTGGGCATGCAGGTGTCTCAGGGCATCCTGACCGTGCGCGGCGGCATGACCAGCCACGCCGCCGTGGTTGCCCGCGGCATGGGCGTGTGCTGTGTTTCCGGCTGCGGCAACGACAACGATGTGAAGATCGACTACGAGGCCAAGACCTTCGAGATCAACGGCCATAAGTTCGCCGAGGGCGACTGGATCAGCATCGACGGCGCTACCGGCAACATCTACGGCGAGCAGGTTGCCACCGTGGCTGCCACCGAGAACCCCTACCTGCAGCGCTTCATGGGCTGGGCTGACGCTGCCCGCCAGCTGAAGGTGTTCACCAACGCCGACAACCCGACCGACGCTCAGAACGCCGTGAACATGGGCGCTGAGGGCATCGGCCTGTGCCGTACCGAGCATATGTTCTTCGCCGCCGACCGCATCAAGGCCGTGCGTGAGATGATCTGCGCCCGTACCGTTGAGGACCGCAAGAAGGCCCTGGCCAAGGTTGAGCCTTACCAGGAGGCCGACTTCACCGCCATGTACAAGATCATGGGCGACCGTCCCATGACCGTCCGTTACCTGGATCCCCCTCTGCATGAGTTCCTGCCCACCAAGGCTGAGGACATTGCCGAGCTGGCTCAGGATATGGGCATGAGCGCCGAAGAGCTGACCAACATCGTGGAGAGCCTGCATGAGTTCAACCCCATGATGGGTCACCGCGGCTGCCGTCTGGCTGTCACCTACCCCGAGATCGCCGAGATGCAGACCAACGCTGTCATCAAGGCCGCTCTGAAGGTTTCCGCTGAGACCGGCAAGATGATCACTCCTCACATCATGATTCCTCTCGTCGGCGAGGTCAAGGAGCTGAAGTACGTCAAGGACGTGGTTGTGGCTACCGCTGACAAGCTGATCGCTGAGGCCGGTGTGGACATGAAGTACCAGGTTGGTACCATGATCGAGATCCCCCGTGCTGCCCTGACCGCCGGTGAGATCGCCAAGGAGGCTGAGTTCTTCAGCTTCGGCACCAACGACCTGACCCAGATGACCTTCGGCTTCAGCCGTGACGACGCTGCCAAGTTCCTGAATGCCTACTACGACAAGAAGATCTACGAGAGCGATCCGTTCCAGCATCTGGACCAGATCGGCGTTGGCAAGCTGATCAAGATGGCCGTGGCCGATGGCCGCGCCACCCGCCCCAATCTGGGTCTGGGCATCTGCGGCGAGCACGGCGGCGACCCCTCCAGCGTGGAGTTCTGCCACAAGGTTGGCCTGGACTATGTGTCCTGCTCTCCCTTCCGTGTGCCCATCGCCCGTCTGGCTGCCGCTCAGGCTGCCATCAAGGATTCCCGCAAGTAATTGCGTGAGCGCCTGACGTGATAACACGATAACGTGAAAAAATCCCCCCTGGCTGTGTAGGCCAGGGGGGATTTTTGCGTGTTTGTCCTGGCAAATGAAGGCTGCAGTGGGCAAGGGAAACACGCTGCGCGCGAAAACAACGGTCGTTTCAGCCCCAACCGATAAACTGTTATCGGTTTATCGTTCGTAAATTTGGGAAGGTTCTTGTGCGCAAGGGTTGTTTTTTTTTTCGGGAATCTGGTATGATTGTGTTGGCAAATGGTACAATGCAATCGAGTTCGATCCGTGATTTCACAAATTCGTTATCGCTCTTTTGCACCGTTTGTCTTTTTTCCTTTTCTGCCATTGATTCACGCCCCACCTCATCCGCCTCGCCCTGCGCGGCACCTTCCCCTCAAAGGGAAAGCTTTGCCTGCCGCAAAGAATGGGAAGGCACTGCCGCCGCAATCGGCTTATGGCAGCAAGCATTGTAAAATACAAACGATATCGACATAACGGGATAAAACAACAAACAAAAGGAGACACACCATGGATGCCTGTTCGATCGCCGGGGCCAGCCGCCCCATTCGAAAAATTACCGTGCTGGGTGTGGGCGGCGTGGGCGGCCTGCTGGCGGGCCAGCTCATCCGCAAATACGGCGATGCCGTCAGTCTGGTGGCCCGGGGCGCCCGGGGCGAACACCTGCGGCAGCAGGGCCTTACCATCCACAGCGACTTATACGGTGAGTACACCGTGCAGCCCGCCGCCGTTACGGCGGACCCGGCCGAGCTGGGCGTGCAGGATCTGATTCTGGTGAGCGTGAAGTACGCCCAGCTGGAGACCGCGGCCGCGCAGCTGGCCCCCATTGTGGGGCCGGACACTCTGGTTCTGCCCGTGATGAACGGGGTGCACACCGCCGCCAAGCTGGGCCAGCTGCTGGGCAAGGGGCGGATGCTCCAGAGCGTGATCTATGTGGTGTCCAGCGCCGGGGCGGACTACTCCATCACCCAATACGGCGACTACACCACCATCTATCTGGGCGAGGGCGAGCGGGCCGACGAGGCCGATGCAAAGGCCGTGTGCGAGGCCCTGAAGGCGGCGGACATCGACTGCCGCTTTGCCCCCGACGTGCAGGCCGCCATCTGGAGCAAGTATGTGCTGAACTGCGCCTACAATGTGGTCACCGCCCGCTGGGGCGTGCCCATTGGGGCGGTGAAGCACCGGCCCGAGCTGGCCGCCGACTACCGGGCGCTGATGGAAGAAACCGTGCGCATTGCCGCCGCCGAGGGCGTGAAGCTGCCCGACGATCAGGTGGAGCGGCATCTGGCCCGGCTGGCCCACACCACCGATGACTCCACCAGCTCGCTCAGCCGCGATTTTGACGCGGGCCGTGTGGGCGAGATGGAGCTGTTCAGCGGCGAGGCGGTGCGCATGGCGCAGGCCCACGGCATTGACGCGCCGGTGACCTGCCGCTATTATGAGGGCCTGAAGGAGCGGGCGGCGGCCTTCTCCAAGTGAGGGGGCAAGCGCCGCAAGGAACAACCCCCTTTAAACTAGCGTGTTTTATGGGTTATACCCTGCCCGGACGGCAAAAACTCGGGAAGATTTGGCAGACCTGACCCATTGACAAAGAGGCGTCGCAACGCTATAATGGTGGACATAAATAAAAAACCACACAAAAACGAGGAAGAGAAGAGTAAGCTTTTGGCATTGTCTCAACCAGAGAGCCCCGATGGTGGAAACGGGCGGAGAACAGGAAGCTGAACATGGTCTCAGAGTTGCGCCGGCGAGGGGAGGCTGCCCCAAGCCCGCGCCGGGTACGCCCGTTACCGCGTCAGGCTGTAAGCAGCGCCGCTGCCGCAGTCGGCAAGGTCCCCACCGCGAGGTGGCTCGGGCAAAAACAGGGTGGTACCGCGAAGAATTTTCGCCCCTGGCTGCAAGGATCGCAGCCGGGGGCGTTTTGTGTTTTTGCCACAGCCGCGGCCTTGCGGCAAAGGCAAGATGCCACCTCATCCGTCGCTGGCGCGACAGCTTCCCCTCGAGGGGAAGCCAAAGGCGTGGTAGAAAGCGGAACCTCCGCAAAAAGCCCACACACAAACGCCAAAAGCAGCCATCCTTTCAAACCATCCCCAACAGAAACGAGAGAATTTTATGATTGAAATCAAGCATTTAACAAAAGAGTTCAACGACAAATCCGGCAAGGTGGTGGCCCTGCGGGATGTGACCGCCACTATTCAGGACGGCGACATCTTCGGCATCATCGGTATGTCCGGCGCGGGCAAAAGCACCCTGCTGCGCTGCCTGTGCCTGCTGGAGCAGCCCACCAGCGGCGACATCCTGCTGGACGGCGAAAATCTGGTGCGCATGAACGGCGCCCGCCTGCGGGCCGCCCGCCGCCGCATGGGCGTGGTGTTTCAGGGCTACAATCTGCTGATGCAGAAAACCGTGTTCGACAACGTGGCCTTTCCGCTGCGCCTCTCCAAAAACGACCCGGCGGCCGTCAAGGCCCGGGTGACGGAGCTGCTGGAGATCGTGGGCCTGGCCGACCGGGCCGGTGCCTACCCCAGCCAGCTTTCCGGCGGCCAGAAGCAGCGCGTGGCCCTGGCCCGCGCCCTGGCCACCAACCCCAGTGTGCTGCTGTGCGACGAGCCCACCAGCGCATTGGACGCACTGACCACCCAGAGCGTGCTGGCGCTTTTGAAAAAGATCAACGCCGAGCTGGGTGTGACCATCGTCATCATCACCCACGAGCTGGGCGTGGTGCGCAGCATCTGCAACCGCATGGTGGTCATCGATGAAAGCCGCGTGGTGGAGCAGGGCGATGTGACCGAGATCTTTGCCCATCCCCAAAGCGCCATTGCCCGTCAGCTTATTCTGGGCGGGGCCATCAAAGAGAAAGAGGAGGGCTGAACCATGTCGGAATTTCTGTCGCGCTACGGCGCATTGCTGCTGGACGGCACCCTGGAAAGCCTGTATATGACCCTGGTGCCTACCCTGCTGGCCTACGTCATCGGCCTGCCTTTGGGCGTGCTGCTCACCGTGACCAAGCCCGGCGGCTTTATGGAGACCCCCCAGTTCAACGCGGCCTTCGGCTGGCTGGTGAACATCTTCCGCAGCATCCCCTTTATGATCCTGATGCTGTTCCTCACCCCCTTCACCCGGGCGGTGATGGGCACCTCCATCGGGGCCAGCGCCGCAAACCTGCCCCTGACCGTGGCGGCCGCGCCCTTTGTGGCCCGCATGGTGGAGCAGAGCCTGGAAGAGGTGGACGGCGGCGTCATTGAGGCGGCCCGCTGCATGGGCGCCACCAACTGGCAGATCATCACCCGGGTGCTGCTGGTGGAAAGCGTGCCCAGCCTGCTGCGCGGCCTGACCATCAGCACCATCACGGTGTTCGGCTACACGGCCATCACCGGCGCGACGGGTGCGGGCGGCCTGGGCAACATCGCCTTCCGCTTCGGCTACCAGCGTTATCAGCAGAGCGTAATGTACGCCTCGCTGCTTCTGGTGATCGTGGTGGTGTGCCTGATCCAGACGGTGTTCGGCCATCTGGCCAGCAAGGCGGATAAGCGCAACCGCTGAACCAGTTTCCATGATTTTCCCTGGCCGGCACGCGGGCAGTGCACGGTCCGCCCCGGCCGGGTGAAAATAGAGAGCTTTTCCGCAAACTTCTGCGGCGGCAAAAAGGCACCCAAAGTAACCCCAAAGCAAACCTATTTATAAAATACGAGGAGTGACACAACATGAAAAAGATCGTAGCATCCGTACTGGCGCTGGTCCTGGCTGCAAGCCTGGCGGCCTGCGGTTCCAGCACCGCTTCTTCCGCTTCTTCCGCGGCCTCGTCCGAGGCGGCTTCCACCGAGACCACCGTGCTGAAGGTGGGCGCTTCCCCCAGCCCCCACGCCGAGATTCTGGAGCAGGTCAAGCCCATCCTGGCCGAGCAGGGCATCGACCTGCAGATCACCGAGTTTGACGACTATGTGATGCCCAACACCGCCGTGGAGGATGGCAGCCTGGACGCCAACTACTTCCAGCATCTGCCCTATCTGGAGGACTTCAACGCCAAGAACGGCACCCATCTGGCGAGCGTGGGCGTGATCCACTACGAGCCCATGGGCCTGTACCCGGGCAAGAGCAGCGACCTGGCCAACATTCCCAACGGCGCCAAGATCGGCATCCCCGGCGACAACACCAACGGCGCCCGCGCGCTGCTGCTGCTGGAGGCCCAGGGCGTTCTGAAGCTGAAGGAGGGCGTGGGCTTGGAGGCCACCGAGCTGGACATTGAGGAGAACCCCCACAATGTGGAGATCGTGCCCATGGAGGCCGCCAACCTGCCCGCCAGCCTGCCGGATCTGGACTTCGCCGTCATCAACGGCAACTACGCCTCCGGCGCCGGCATCGCCGACACCGTGCTGGTGACCGAGGATGCGGACTCTGTGGCCGCCCAGACCTACGGCAACATCGTGGCCGTGAAGGAAGGCAACGAGAACAACCCCGCCGTGCTGGCTCTGGTGGAGGCCCTGAAGAGCGACACCATCAAGCAGTACATCAAGGACAACTACAACGGCATCGTCATGCCCATGGAATAAATCAGAAGCAGGCCGCGGCGGCTTGAAAACGCCGGGCCATTCTGAGCAAGACCGCGAAAACCGGACGCACTGCGCCCGGTTTTTGCTTTGCGTGCTTCTTTGCGGCGGGCGTTTATGCTATAATAAAATTTACCCGGCCAGCGGGGCGCACGGCCGGGCGGGGCTGCCCCTGTCAACGATCACCGCGCCCCTTATAAGGAAGGAAACAGCATGAAAATTCCGGCGAAAGCCTTTACCCATGGAGGAAAATTCCACGCGGACGATGTGTTCAGCGCGGCGCTTCTGCGCATTCTCCGCCCGGACATCCGGATCCAGCGCGGATTTGAGGTGCCCGAAAATTTTGACGGTCTGGTGTTTGACATCGGCGACGGTATGTTCGACCACCACGCGGCCGATCGGGAGGTGCGCCCCAACGGCGTGCCCTACGCGGCGTTCGGCCTGCTGTGGCGGGTGCTGGGCGCGGGCCTGGTGGGCGACAATCAGGCCCGCCTGCTGGACGAGAACTTCATTCAGCCGCTGGATTTGAACGACAACACCGGCGAGCAGGACAGCCTGGCCGACGCCATCGGCAGCTTCAACCCCCGCTGGGACGAAAAGACCGACCCGGACGAGTGCTTCTTTAAGGCGGTGGACTTTGCCCAGGTGATTCTGCAGAACCGGCTGGAGGAGGCCCGGGCCGTGACCCGCGCCGACGATCTGGTGCAGAAGGCCTACCAGAACATGCGGGACGGCATTGTGGTGCTGCCCTGCTACGCCCCGTGGAAAAACGCGCTGTACCGCAGCGACGCGCAGTTTGTGGTGTACCCCAGCCAGCGGGGCGGCTGGGCGGCCCAGTGCGTGAACGACCGGCGCACCAAAAGCCCCAAGGTGCCCTTCCCGGCCAGTTGGGGCGGCCAGCCCGCCGCCGTGCTGGCCCGGCGCAGCGGCCTGGAGGGCTTGCGCTTCTGCCACGCCAGCCGCTTTTTGATCTCGGCCTCGGACAAGGAGACCGCCCTCGCCGCCTGCCGTTTGGCCCAGGCAGCCCGGCGGTAAGGGAAAACCAAAATGCCGCAGGGCAAAGCCTTCCCCTCGAGGGGAAGCCAAGATTGCGCGCAGGTGAAGCCTTCCCATCAAATAGGAGCCAAAGGCCGCGGCAGAAAGCATCGCCGCCGCAAAGCGCACCAAACACACCGCTGCGCCCCCGTTTGACTCCCCTGGCCAAAACCGCTACAATTGCAGGTGAAACCAGGCCGCGGCGAAAGAACATCTCCGCGGCGGAAAGAAGGCCAGCATGGCACAAATCATCGAGATCACCAGCCTGGATCAGCCCGGGCTGGAGGTATACACCAGCCTTACCCAGGCCCAGCTGCGCAACCGGCTGGAGCCGGAAAAGGGCGTGTTCATCGCCGAAAGCCCCAAGGTGATCGCCCGGGCGCTGGAGGCGGGCTGCCAGCCCCTGTCGCTGCTGATGGAGCGGCGGCAGATCGAGGGCGGCGCGAAGGAGATCGTGGCCCGCTGCGGCGATGTGCCCCTCTACACCGCCGACCGGGAGGTGCTGGCCGGGCTGACCGGCTACACCCTCACCCGGGGCGTGCTGTGCGCCCTGCGCCGCCCGGCGCTGCCCACGGTGGAGCAGCTGTGTGCCGGGGCCAAACGGCTGGCGGTGCTGGAAAACATCGTGGACTCCACCAACGTGGGGGCCATCTTCCGCTCGGCCGCGGCCCTGCACATGGACGGCGTGCTGGTCACTCCCTCCTGCTGCGACCCGCTGTGCCGCCGGGCGGTTCGGGTGAGCATGGGTACCGTGTTTCAGGTGCCCTGGGCCTGGCTGGGCGATGCGCCGGACCAGTGGCCCCACCCGGGGCTGGAGCGGCTGAAGGCCCAGGGCTTTGCCACCGCCGCCATGGCGCTGGACGAGCACGCCCGCAGCATCGACGACCCGGAGCTGGCCGCCCAGGAAAAGCTGGCCATTCTGCTGGGCACCGAGGGGGATGGCCTGGCCAAAACCACCATCGCGGGCTGTGATTACACCGTGTGCATCCCCATGTCCCACGGGGTGGATTCGCTGAACGTGGCCGCCGCCAGCGCCGTGGCCTTCTGGGAGCTTCGGGTGCGCTGAGGTGCCCGGCTGACGAACAGGAAAAACACCGCGCCGCCCTTTGCCGGAAACCCGGCAAGGCGGCGCGGGTCCTTTTTTGTGTGAAGAACGAAAAACCGATACAAATTCGGCGGCGACCTTGTCAAAAATAAAACGATGCCCTGCCCCCTTTGACAGCCCGCGGCGGGCCGCTATAATAGAAACTGGAGTACCTTCCGGGCGCGTTGTGTGTGCGGCGCTTCGGAAGAACAAGGAGGAAGTTTACGTTGGAAAAGGAAGAGGAAAAGCTGTCCATGTCCGTCCGGACGGAGGAAGCCATCGTACAGCTGATCCTGGATAAAAACTGGCAGCCCGGCCAGCAGATTCCGCCGGAGCCGGAGCTGTGCGCCCTGCTGGGGGCCAGCCGCAACACCCTGCGGGAGGCCATTCGGGCGCTGGTTGCCCGGAACGTGCTGGAGATCCGCCGGGGCAACGGCACGTTTGTCTCCGGCCGCATGGGCGTGCCCGACGACCCGCTGGGTCTGGCCTTTGTGGCCAACCCCGGCCGCCTGCCCGAAGAGCTGATGGACATCCGCCAGATGATGGAGCCGTCCATCGCCATTCTGGCGGCGGAAAAGGCCACGAATGAGGACATTGTGGAACTGCGCCGCTGCATGGAGGCCTACGAAGAGGCCGCGGCCCTGGGGCAGGACCCCACCCCCCAGGACATTGCCTTCCACAAGCAGATCGCCCAGTGCACCCAGAACCAGGTGCTGCCCAACCTGATCCCGGTGATCAGCGAGTCCATCCGGGCATTCAGCCATTTGCAGCCCCCCATGAAGGTGCGCAGCACCATTCTGGCCCACCGGGACATCTACGAGGCCATTGCGGCCCGCAGCCCCAGCCGCGCCCGGGACGCCATGAACATCCATCTGGCCGAGGCTCTGCGCAAACTGCGCAAGAGCCGCCTGGAAGAGGACGACGAGGATTGAGCGCCCCAACGCCCTGAAAAAACCGCATAGAACAGCCGCGCCCGGCCATGCATTCTGCACGGCCGGGCGCTTTTTTGTGTTCAGATGTTCTTGGGCAATTCGGTTACGCCCGCGCCCTGATGCTTGTCGTACCCATACAGGCGCACGGTGTAATGGCCGTCGGCCCAGTCTGCAATGGAGACCGAGGCGTTGGAGGCCCAGGGCACCCGGCGGATCTGCTCCACCGGCAGCCCCTTCCAGCGGCAGGCCATGGTGCGGATGGGGGTGGAGTGGGTGAAGATGGCCACGCAGCCGCCCTCATTCTCCCGCACCACCCGCTCCATGGCGGTGGTGACCCGGTCGTACAGCTGGGCCACGCTCTCGCCGCCGTCCGGGTGGGCGCGGCCCATGTCGGTCATCCAGATGTGGTGGCTCTCGGGGTAGGCGGCGGTGATCGCGTCAAAGGTCATGCCCTCCCATTTTCCGGCGTAGATCTCCCGGAAGGCCGGTTCGGGAATGACGGGCAGCCCGTGCATGGCCGCCGTGGGGGCCGCCGTGTCCATGCAGCGCACAAGGTCGCTGGAATAGATGCGGGTAATGGGCTGGTCGCGCAGGAATTCGGCGGTGCGGCGGGCCTGCTCCAACCCAAGGGGGGTGAGGGGCGGGTCCAGCTGGCCGGTGAGCCGACGGGCCAGGTTGATCTCGCTCTGGCCGTGGCGAATGCAGATGAGGGTAGTCATGGTGGTACGTCCTTTTCGTTTCAGTTTGCGTGGGTGTGCCGGGCAAAGCCGCTTCATGCCGCGCCGCCGTACACCTGGGCCACGGCCTGGGCGATCAGCCCGGCCTCGGCCCAGATGGTTTCGGGGTCGGCGCAGGCGGCGTATTCGGCGGCGCTGGTGAGAAAGCCGGTCTCCAGCAGCACGGCGGGGCAAAGGTCGGTGCGGGTGACATAGTAGTAGTCCTGCCGGGCACCTCGCAGGGTGCGGCCGGTGCCGCCGCCCAGCCGCTCGGTCAGGGCGCGGGCCAGCGGGGCCGAGCGCGCGGTGAAGTAATAGCACTCCACGCCGCCCACGTTGGTGCTGTCCCGGTCAAAGCCGGCGCTGTTGTGGTGCAGGCTCAAAAACAGGTCGGGGGCCTGGGCGGCCAGAACCTCCCGCCGCTGGTTCAGGGTGAGGGCGGCGTCTCCGTCCCGGGTGAGGGTGACCTGAGCGCCCAGCTGCTCCAGCCGGGTGCGGGCGGCCAGTGCCAGCGCCAGATTCAGGTCCTTTTCCTGGGGGCCGCTCTGCCCGGCACAGCCCGTGGCCCCCTCGTCGGTGCCGCCGTGGCCGGGGTCCAGCAGAATGTGCAGCCCGGCCAGCGCCCCGCCTGCCTCCGGCTGCGGTACGGCCTTCAGGTGCACGGTCAGGCCGCCGCTGCCGTCGGGCTGGATGTCCCAGCCCCACAGCCCGGCGGCGGGTGCGGGCAGGGTGACGGATACAAAACCGTCGGAAACCGTCACGGCCGCGCCGTCGGCGACGGTTTTTGACGGTTTTTGCGTGTCCTCCGCGACGGTTTTCGACGGTTCGGTCGTATTGTCGGCGGTGGGTTCCGCCGACGTTCCGATTAAGACGATCTCAAGTGAATTTTCATCGGTTCGCCGGGCCAGGAACAGAGGCGTTGTGTCCGGGTCGCTGCTGCTCAGCCGCCAGAAATCGTCGCCGTTCGCCGCAGATTCCTCCTGCGCGACGGAAATCGACGGTTCCGCCCGCCAGCCCAGCAGCTCGCAGTCGGCCGAGAGCACCCACCCGGCCCCGTCCACCCGGTAGGCCCAGGTGTACTTGCCGTTTTTGGTCAGGCGGCGGCTCTCGCCCACCGGGGCGCACACCCCGGCGGGTAGCCCCGCCGCAATGGAGGAGGGGTCTGCCGGGTCCTCCAGCAGGCTGGTGAGGGCGCTGGTGGTGCGCAGCCACTGGCCCCGTTCGGCGGGCACCGAGCCGTCCGGCTCCGGCTGCACCGGGATGAACTGAGGGGTGCGCTGGGTGCAGTGCAGGGTGAGCACCTCGTCCCCCTGCCGCACGGTAAAGGCGTTCTCCCCTTCGGCCAGCTCCATGGCAATGGCCCACACCCGGCCGACCTGCACCGCCGCCGTGCCGTTCACCGTGACCGGCTCCGCGCCCGCCCGGGCGGTGCCGCAGAGGGTGACGGTGGATCCATACAGCACGCCGCCCTCCTGGGGGTAGGCCAGGGTCAGCTGGTTCTCCATCTCCAGCCCCGGCAGCGCGGGGGCGGCCCCGCCGGAGAGAAAGGCCAGAACCAGAGCGGCCTCGGCGCTGTCCGGGTCCGCCAGCAGCAGGCCGGCCTGTTCCACCTGCACGGCCGCGGCCAGCTGGGCGGCCCCGCCGCCGGAGAAGAGCACCGGCAGGCCGGCCCGGTCGCACCAGGCGGTCAGCTCGCCCCGGGCCCTGGCGGTGAGCAGGGGCACGCCCCGCTGCCGCGCCAGCCGGGCGGCGGCTTCATCTGCGCCGGTGTCGTCCAGCAGGCACAGGGCAAGGCCCTGCCGGGCGGCCGCCGCCTGCAGCGTCTTCACCCCGTCACGGCCCAGCGTTTCGGCCGCCGCACCGGGCAGGGCCAGCGTGTTAAAGCCCTGCGCGTTGGCGGAGGCTGCGGTATCCTCGGGGGCCTGGGCCGCCTCGGCGCTCAGCAGCAGGGCACGGGGGGCATTGGGCAGCGGCAGCGGCCGGGGCGTGGCCAGCAGGCCGAAGCCCAGGGCAGCCAGCACCGCCAGCCCAGCCAGGCTGGCCAGGCAGACGGCAAAGGAGCGTGTGTGTTTCATGGAGGCCTCCTTGGGGTGGTTTGGGCTATTACCGCTATTATAGCATGGGTGGGAAGAGGGCTTTTGGGGGCGGCTGGAAAGCCAGGATGCCGCGGGGGGAACACAAAGCCTTCCCCTCCCCGCCGCGGCGGCCCCCAAAGAACGCCCTGCCGCCTTTACTTTCCCCGTTTATAATCGTATAATATACGAAATATGTCTTTCTTTTTGCGGGGTGCTGCGGCCGGGCCGCACGATGCCCCCGAGGGAAATGATCCATAAGGAGCTTTTGCGTTGAGTTTTCACAACCTTTCTTATTTTGCCTTCCTGCCGGTGGCGGCGGTGTGCTATCTGAAGGCGCCCAAAAAGGTCCAGCCCGGCGTGCTGCTGGCGGCCAGCCTCTGGTTTTACTGGTGCAACCGCCCCACTGCACAAAGCTGGGGCCTGGGCTGGCAGCTGCTGCCCATGGTGCTGCTGGTGGCCGTCAGCCTGTTCTGCTGGGCGCTGGGCCGGGCCATTCAGGCGGCGCAGCCCCCCCGCCGGGGCCGGCTGGTGGCCGTGGGCGTGTGCGGCCTGCTGGCCATGCTGGCGGTGTTCAAGTACTTCAATTTCTTTGTGCCGGTGTTTGCGCCGGGGGTGCTGCACAAGCTGCCCTTCCCGCTGGGCGTGAGCTTTTACACCTTTGCGGCCATCAGCTATCTGGTGGACGTGGGCCGGGGCGATATGCCCGCCGAGGAAAGCCCCCTGAACCTGACGGCGTTTCTGTGCTTTTTCGGCACCATCACCGCCGGGCCCATCTGCCGTGCCCGCACCCTGCTGCCCCAGCTTCGGCAGGAGCACCGGTTTGACGCGGCCCGCACGGTGACGGCCCTGCAGCTGTTTGCGCTGGGCCTGTTCCGCAAGGTGGCGGTGGCCGACCCCCTGTACACCTACGCCAGCCAGGTATTCGGGGACATTCCCGGCCACGGCGGGCTGAGCCTGCTGGCGGCCACGCTGGCCTACACCTTCTATTTATACTTTGACTTTGCGGGTTATTCGGAGATGGCCCGGGCCAGCGCCCTGCTGCTGGGGCTGGAAATTCCCGAAAACTTCAAAACGCCCTTTTTTGCCACCAACTTCTCCGGCTTCTGGAACCGCTGGCACATCAGCCTCTCTTCCTGGCTGCAGGACTATCTGTTCACCCCGCTGGTGTGGGCCGACGCCTCGAAGCTGCCCCTCATCGGGCGGAAGATCAGCCGGTTTTCGCCGCTGTTCTGTGTGTTCTGTGTGTTCTTTGTGTCCGGCTTCTGGCACGGCAGCACCCTGCCCTTTGTGGTGTGGGGCCTGCTGCAGGCGCTGTACCGGGTGGGCGAAGAGCTGCTGCACAAGCATCTGGGCAAGCCCAAAAAGAAGGCCCCGGCCCGGGTGCTGTGGGCCAAACGTCTGGGCGTGTTCGTGCTGTGGAACCTGAGCATGGTGTTCTTTGCCATGGGCAGCGCCGTGGGCCAGCCCGCCGGCGGGCAGTACGGCGTGGGCGAAGCCTTTGCCATTCTGCGGGGGTACGGCCGCGGGCTGAGCCTTTCCCGCTTTGCCGCTGAGAGCTGGGCCGCCGTGCGGGCCGGTTTTTATGCCGACGACCGGATGGTGCTGGCCTGGTTTGCCTTTGTGGCCTTCTGCTTTGTGGTGGCCCTTCGGCTGGACTGGCTGCGGGCCTTCTCGTTCAAAAACAAGGGCGAAGAGCTGGTGCTCAAGGCCCAGAAGCCCCGGGTGCGCTGGGCGCTGTATTACCTGCTGACCCTGTGCTGCTTTGCGGGGCTGGTGATGCAGAGCGGCGGCTTCGGCGGCGGCAGCTTTGCCTACGGCGGATTTTAAGGAGGGAGAGCCATGCGCAACATTTTAAAAAAGCTGGCGCTGCTGCTCGTCCCGGTGGCGGCGTACTTCGCGGTGTTCATCGCCTTTGAGCCGAACAACTACTTCGGCCTGCACAAAGTGACGGACAGTGAATCCTCCATCAGCCGCTTAAAGACGTTCCAGCGGGAAAAGGGCAGCCGCGTCATCATCGGCGATTCCCGCCTGGCCCATTTTGACCTGGACCTGGCCGGGCAGGCCAGCGGCAAAACCTGGCAGAGCCTGGCCTTCGGCGGGGCCTCGCTGAAGGAGAACAACGACCTGCTGGAGTGGGTGCTGAAGGAAAACCCGGACCTTGAGGAAGTGGTGTACGGACTTTCCTTCTACACCCTGAACAAAAGCTACAACGCCGACCGGATGGCCACGCTGGAAAAAACGCTGGCCAACCCCTTTGCGTACCTGTTCAATCTGGAATACAACGTGAATATGCTCACCGCCCTCTCCGAGCGGCTGCAGGGCGTGCAGAGCGGCGGCGCGGGCGAAACCGGCGACTGGCAGTACCCCGCCGATTACACCGACCCGGCCACCGGCACGGTGTACCCGGTGCACCGCACGCTGGCGGTGTACCCCCAGGCGATTCTGCCCCGCTGCCGGGACTGGGCCGTGAACACCGCCCAGCTGGAGCGGCTGTACGCCCTGGCGGACGAATGCGCTGCCCGGGGCGTGAAGCTGACCGTGGTGATGCCCCCCATGGCGGACACAGTGCTGACCCAGGTGTGCGAGCCGCTGGGCATTGCCGGGGAAATGACCGGCACGGTGCTGCCCGCCCTGCGCGCGGCGGCCGACGCCCACGGCTTTGCCCTGCTGGACTATGAGTGGACGGACCGCCCGGCCTATGACGAGGACACCCAATTCTACGACGGCTTCCATCTGGACACCCGCTACGGCCTGCCCCAGTGGACCGAGACCCTGTTTGCCGCGCTGCGGTAAGCGGCCCGGCCGTTACAAACACCCCGGAAAAGGAGGCGCCCCATGGGCCTGGACTTTCTGATTTTATACGAGCACACCGTGCGGGAGTACGAGAGCGACCTTTTGCTGAAGCTGGAACTGGAGCGGCGGGGCTACACTGCTGAGATCCGCCAGCTGCTGGACCGCAAGAAGCTGGGCTATTTCACCTGGAAGAAGCCCAAAGTGCTGGTGGCCAGCTGCATGTACGACAACGAGGCCATCAACAGCCACGTATACAACAACATCGGCCGGTGCGACCGGATCGTGAACCTCCACTGGGAGCAGATGCTCTCGGACACTCAGGAGGAGGGCGACTGGTTCAACATGAACGGCAACGCCAAAAAGTGCGTGCAGACCTGCTGGGGCCGGAAAACCGCCCGCCGGCTGGAAGCCCACGGCATGGAGGAGAAGAACTGCCCCGTGACCGGTGCGGTGATGATGGACTTCCTGCGCCCGGAGTTCCACGGTTACTTCAAGGATAAGGCCGCCCTGTGCCGGGAGTTCGGGCTGGACCCGGACAAGCAGCTGCACCTGTACATTTCCAGCTTCGGCTACGCCAGCATGACCGATCAGGAAGTGGCCGAGCTGAGCCGCATGGCGGGCACCGACTTTACCGGCTTTGCCCGCACCAACCGGGTGAGCATGGACGAGACCCTGCGCTGGTTCGACCGGTATCTGGGTGAGCACCCGGAGGTGGAGCTGGTGTACCGCCGCCACCCCAGCGAGTGGAACAGCCCTCATCTGGACGCACTGGCCAAGAAGCGGCCCAACTTCCATGTGATCTTCGCGGGCAGCGTGAAGGAGTGGATCGTGGCGGCAGACTCCATCTCCATCTGGATGAGCACCGCCATCGCCGAGGTGTACATGGCGGGCAAGAGCTGCCACATTCTGCGCCCGGTGCCCATTGAGCACGAGTACGACCCGGTCATCTACGCCGGGGCCGACTATGTGACCAACTACGAGCAGTTCGACCGGGCCATGGCCCAGGAGAACCCGCCCTTCCCCATTGCGAAGGAGGTCATCGAGGGCTACTTTGACCCCAGCCCCCGCCCGGCCTACCTGCGCATGGCCGACCTGCTGGAGCAGGTGTACAAAGAGCCGCCCCGGGACAAGCCCATGGGCGAGGGCTTTACCCCCCATTTCAACTGGCTGAAATTCTTTGCCCTGTGGGGGGTGCACATCCTGTTCTTCTTCCGGTTGGAGCCGAAAAAGGTGTTCTTCTTCCATAAGGGCCTGGCGGACTTTGCCCAGCGCATCTACGGCTATGTGGAAAAGGCCTATGTGCCCCGCGCCGAGGCACGCCGCATGGAGGAGCGCATCCGGCCCTTTGTGAAGGGAGAGCGGGCATGAACAGCCAACTGAGAAAGAACCTTGTGTTCAACACGGCGGGCAGCCTGCTGTTCTACGTGTGCCAGGCGGCCATGAACCTGCTGGTGACGGCGCTGGCCGGAGCGGCGGCCAACGGCCTGCTGGCCACGGCCATGACCATTGCCAACGTGGGCCTGAGCTTTGCCAGCTACGGTATGCGCACGTTTCAGGTGTCGGACGAGGCGGGCAAATACACCGACCGCACCTACCTTGCCAGCCGGTTTGTGACGGTGGCGCTGGCCTGGGCGGCCTGCATGGGCTTTGCCTTCGTCAATGCCTACACCGCCCGGCAGCGGTGGGTCATCTTCCTGTACACCGGCTACCGCCTGGTGGAGAGCGCCTCGGACGTGTGGCACGGCTTTCTGCAGAAGGCCGAGCGCATGGACATTGTGGGCATCAGCTTCGGTGTGCGCGGGGTGTTCACCGCCGGGGCGGTGGTGGGCGGCCTGCTGCTCACCAAAGATCTGGTGATCACGCTGGCGGTGCTGCTGGCGCTGAACCTGGGCTATGTGGCTCTGGTGGACGTGCCGCTGGCCCGGCGCCGAGCCGACCTTGGCCGCACCGGCGGCGGCAGTGTGCCCGCCCTTCTGTGGGAGTGCCTGCCGCTGGCGGCCTACGCCAGCCTGAACACGGCGGTGGGCTCGGCCCCCCGCTACTTCTGCGAGCGCATTCTGGGCGAGGTGATGCTCAGCTACTTCGCCAACGTGTTCCTGCCCGTGATGATGCTTCAGGTGGCAGCGGTGTATCTGTTCGTGCCCTTCATCACCACCTTCTCCCGCCTGTGGAACGGCCGGGACGGAGCGGGCTATTTCAAGGCCTTGCGTATGCTGGGGCTGTGCCTGGCGGCGCTGTGGGCTGCGGGCACGGCGGGCGTGCTGGTGCTGGGGCGCTGGGGCCTCGGCTTTTTGTACCCCAGCACGCCGGAAATTCTGGATTACACCGGGCTGCTGGTGCCGCTGGTGGCCTGCGCGGTGTGCACGGTGCTGGTCACGGTGCTGTGCAACCTGCTCACCATCGCCCGGGGTATGCGCTGCCTGATTCTGGGCAACCTGGCGGGGCTGGCCGCCGCCCTTGCGGTGAGCGCACCGCTCATCCGGGCCTTTGATCTGTGGGGCGCGGCCTTTGCCACGCTGGCAGGCTTCGGCGTGCAGGCGGCCTGCCTGCTGGCGGGGCTGCTGCGGGCAGCCAAAGCCCAGTTTGCGGCCCGGTGACCGGCAAATATTGTCTTTTCAGGGGGAACACAGCCTGCACGGCGGGCGGTGTGCCCCCTGTTTTGCGGGCAGGGAAAACAATTCCGCACGCAGGATGCAGAGAATTGCTGTGCATAGGGATAAAAATCGGGCGCAAGAGAGTTAAAATTGACCAATTTCATTGAAACACACGGTGAAATGCGGTATTATTAGACTGTTTTAATCTGGCGCAGTGTGCGCAGAACCCGGCCCGGCCGGGGCGCGTGAGGGCGCGCTCCGCCTGCGTTTGGGCCGGTGCGGGGATGTTACAGACCAAGGAGAAAACGATCATGCTGAACAGAGGGAAAAAGGGGCTGGCGATGCTGCTGAGCACCGTGTTTGCGGTGGCTGCGGTGGCAGGGGCCTTCCCGGTGGTGACGTTTGCACAGGACGAGCCGACCCAGGCCGTTGTGGTGCAGCAGGAGGGCGAGGCGGCATCGGCCGACCTGCCCGGCGAGGAACCCCAGACGGAGGAGGAAGCCGCCCCGGAACCGGAGAAGCAGGAGGAGCCGGCGGGGGAACCGGAGATTGACCCAGCGGCCCTGCCCCAGGGTGAGGAACTGAAGGAGACCATCCGCACCCTGCTGGCGAACACGCGGGACATGGCGGCCCTGAGCGAGGATGAGCTGGACCAGACGGCCCAGGAGATCGAGGCGCTGGCGGTGGCCCCCATGAGCGCGGACGAAGCCGGGGACGAGGAGCTGACCGAGCTGTTCAGCCGGCTGGGCGACGCCCAGGCCGCCGTGGAGGATATGCGCATGGCCTATGAAGCCGCGCGGGAGGGCTGGCTGGACCAGCTGCCCCAGACCGGCCTGGAAAACAGCTGGCGTTACCAGAATGGCCGCCGGGTGGACGCGGAGGACAACGGCGTGGCCACCCTGAGCCTGCCGGACGGGGTGAGCACCTTCTCGGCCAACGGGCACTGGGGCATTGACGTGAGCCGCCACCAGGGCACCATTGACTGGAAGGCCGTGAAGAACGCGGGCGTGGAGTTTGCGGTCATCCGCTGCGGCTACGGCGACGACGAGACCGACCAGGACGACTCCCAGTGGGAGCGCAACGTCTCCCAGTGCGAAAAGCTGGGCATCCCCTACGGTGTGTATCTGTACTCCTATGCAACCAGCACCAGCCAGGCGGCCAGCGAGGGCCGGCACGCGGTGCGCCTGCTGAAGGGCCATAGCCCTACCCTGCCGGTGTTCTACGATCTGGAGGAAAACCGGCAGCTGTCTCTGGGCAATGACGGCCTGGCCGACCTGGCCCGCACCTTTGCGGACATCGTGAGCAACGCGGGCTACGAGGTGGGCGTTTACGCCAGCCGCAGCTGGTGGGACAACTACCTGACCGACTCGGTGTTTGAAAACTGGTACCGCTGGGTGGCCGAGTGGCGCTCCAGCTGCAGCTACGGCGGCCGCTATGAGATGTGGCAGTATGCCAGCGACGGCTCGGTGAGCGGCGTGAGCGGCAACGTGGACATGGACTACTGGTACGGCAGCCTGAGCGGCAAGAACAATACGCCCGCCGCCCCCAGCCTGGAAGAGCTTGAGGCCGAGTACGCGCCGGTGTACAACTACGAGTACTACATCACCAACAACAAGGACCTGGCAGGTTACACCCGCCAGCAGGCCATGGACCACTTCCTGAACCACGGCATGGCCGAGGGCCGGCAGGCCTGCGAGGAGTTTGATGTGCGCAGTTACCGCGCCCGGTACTATGACCTGATGGACTGGCTGGGCAACGACCTGAAGCCCTATTACATCCATTACAAAGACTACGGAAAGGCCGAAGGCCGGGACGCCAAGACCTACTGCCGCCTGACCCGCTACAACAAGCACGACTACGGCAACGTGTACGATTTTGATTATTACATCGACCATTGCCAAGACATTCGGGACTGGGTGAAGGGCGACGACTACCTGGCCATTCAGCACTTTGTGGAGTACGGCATGGCCGAGGGCCGGCAGGCCTGCGAGGAGTTTGATGTGCGCAGTTACCGCGCCCGGTACTACGACCTGATGGACTGGCTGGGCAATGACCTGAAGCCCTACTACCTGCACTATCAGGATTACGGCAAGAAGGAAGGCCGGGACGCGAAAACTTACTGCCGCCTGACCCGCTACAACAAGCACGACTACGGCAACGTGTACGATTTTGATTATTACATCGACCACTGCAAGGACATCCGGGATTGGGTGAAGGGCGACGACTACATGGCCATCCAGCACTTTGTGGAGTACGGCATGGCCGAGGGCCGGCAGGGCTGTGCTGAGTTCAATGTGCGGAACTACCGCGCCCGGTACTACGACCTGATGGACTGGCTGGGCGATGACCTGAAGCCCTACTACCTGCACTATCAGGATTACGGCAAGAAGGAAGGCCGGGACGCCAAGACCTACTGCCGCCTGACCCGCTACAACAAGAAGGATTACTCTGCGGTGTACGACTTTGACTACTACATTGCCCATTGCAAGGACATCCGCGATTGGGTGAAGGGCAACGACTACATGGCCATCCAGCACTTTGTGGAGTACGGTATGGCTGAAGGCCGCCAGGGCAGCGAGGAGTTCAACGTGTACACCTACCGCGCCCGCTACGACGACCTGCGTAAGCGCTGGGGCAACGACCTGAAGCCCTACTACCTCCATTACATCAACGAGGGCAAACAGGCTGGCCTCAAAGGCGTTTGAACGGGCGAAGGCCCCGGCTGGATGCAGCACGGCCTGTACCGGAACAACCGAAAAATAGGAGATAAGAAACTATGACGAACTGGAAGGAAATGCCCGCGTGGCAGCACCTGCAAAAATACCGCCCGCTGCTGTATGAACTGGTGGTGCGGGACCTGAAGGTCAAATACCGCCGCAGCTTCCTGGGCTATCTGTGGAGCCTGCTGAACCCGCTGCTGATGATGGCGGTTATGTCCTTTGTGTTCTCGTACATTTTCCGCTACGACATCGAGAACTATCCCCTGTACCTGATTTGCGGCCAGACGCTGTGGAGCTTTTTCAACGAGAGCACCAACATGGCCATGTACTCGGTGCTGCAGAACGGGTCGCTCATCAAAAAAGTGTACATTCCCAAGTTTATTTTCCCCATGTCCCGGGTGTTCTCCAGCTTTGTGACCATGAGCTTCAGTCTGGGTGCCATCCTCATCGTGATGCTGGTCACCCGCGCGCCGCTGCACTGGCAGCTGCTTCTGTTCCCGCTGCCGCTGGTTCTGCTGCTGCTGTTCGCCATGGGCGTGAGCATGGTGCTGTCCTCCCTGTCGGTGTACTTCCGGGATGTGACCCACCTGTACGGCGTGGTCACCCTGGCCTGGATGTACGTCACCCCGGTGTTCTACCCGGTGTCTGCCCTGCCGGATGAGGTGGCGTGGGTGCTGAAGCTGAACCCCATGTATTATTATCTGGACAACTTCCGCCAGCTGGTGCTGTATGGCTCGCTTCCCACCGCAAAAAGCTGGTGCATCTGCCTGTTGTGCAGCGGCGTGGCCCTGGCGGTGGGCCTGGCGGTCTTCCGCAAGCTGCAGCGCAACTTCATCCTGTATTTGTGAGGAGCGAGAATATGGCAACGCCGATTATTGAAGTAAACAATGTGACCATGCGGTTCAACCTGGCCAAGGAGAAAACCGACACCATCAAGGAGTACTGCCTGAAGCTGATGCGCGGTCAGCTGCACTTTGATGAATTCTTTGCGCTGAAAAACGTTTCATTCAGCGTTCAGCCCGGCGAGGCCGTGGCCCTCATCGGCAAAAACGGCAGCGGCAAAAGCACCATGCTCAAGGTGATTGCGGGCGTGATGTACCCCTCCCGGGGGCAGGTGACGGTGCGCGGCAGCATTGCCCCCCTCATCGAGCTGGGCGCCGGCTTTGATATGGACCTGACCGCCCGAGAGAACATCTACCTGAACGGCGCGGTGATGGGCATGGACCGGGCCTTCATGAACCAGCATTTTGACGAGATCATCGAATTTTCGGAGCTGCAGGAGTTTGTGGACGTGCCCGTGAAGAACTATTCCTCCGGCATGATCTCCCGCCTGGGCTTTGCCATTGCCACGGTGGTGCGGGCGGACGTTCTGGTGGTGGACGAGATTCTGGCCGTGGGCGACTTCAAGTTCCAGGAAAAGTGCAAGGCCAAGATGCGCGAGCTGCTGGAAGGCGGCACCACCCTGCTGTTCGTCAGCCACAACGGCGACCAGGTGAAGGAGCTGTGCAGCCGGGCCATCTGGCTGAACCACGGCGTGGTGATGGAGGACGGCCCGGCCGACGTGGTGTACGACAAGTACGCCGCCATGATGGAACAGTCCTGACCCGCGGCAGGCCGAAAGCGGTGAAACAGACAACATGAAAAGCATCAAAATTTTAATTGCGTGCCACAAGCCCACGGATTTTCTTTGCAGCGACATTCTGCAGCCCATTCAGGTGGGGGCCGCCCGGGCGGCGGTGCGCCTGCCAGATATGCTGCACGACGATGAGGGAGAAAACATTTCCGCCCTCAACCCTATGTACTGCGAGCTGACCGCCCAGTACTGGGCCTGGAAAAACCTGGACTGCGATTACTACGGCTTTTTCCACTACCGGCGCTACCTCTCCTTTGCCGGGGCACCGGGCAGCCACGACAGCTGGGGCAACCTGACCGAGCCTTTCTTTGACGCACAGACCGAGGAAAAATACGGCCTGAGTGAGGAAACCATCCGCGCCTTTGTGGAAGGGGCGGATCTGGTTCTGCCGGAGCAGAAGAACATCACCCAGATGCCCCACATGGGCAAAAACATGGTGGAGCAGTACCAGGCCGGGCACAACCTGCACGGGGAGGATCTGGACCGGATGATGGACATCCTACGGGAGAACTACCCGGAGTTCGTGCCCTACGCCCAGCGGTACCTGAGCGGCCACACCACCTTCTTCAACAATATGTACATCATGAAGAAGGAGCTGTTCCACGCCTACTGCGCTTGGCTGTTTGACATTCTGGATGAGTTCATGAAGCGGGCGGACATGGCCGACTATTCGGTGGAGGCCCTGCGCACGCCGGGCCACCTGGCCGAGCGGCTGCTGAACATCTACTGCCTGTATTTGCAGGATCAGAAAAAGGATCTGGTGATCAAGCAGGCCCCCACCGTGGCCTTCTTGAACACCGATCCGCTGGTAAAGCCGAAGCCGGCCTTTGCCGAGCGCAACGTGGCCATTGCCCTTTCGGCCAACGATTACTACGCGCCCTATGTGTCGGCGCTGCTGCACTCCATGAAGGAGCAGTTTACCCCGGAGCACAACTACGACCTGCTGGTGATGCACCGGGACATCCGGCCCCAGACCCAGCGGCGGCTGCGGGCGGTGTTTGCGGGCTGCGAAAACGTGTCCCTGCGCTTTTTCGATGTGTCCCGCTTCGGCAAGCAGTTTGAACACCTGTTCCTGCGGGCGCACTTTGCGCTGGAGACCTACTTCCGCCTGCTGATGCCCGAGCTGCTGCCGGACTACGACAAGGTGCTGTATCTGGACTGCGACGTGATCGTGAAGGCCGACCCGGCCCTTTTGTATGACACCGATGTGGAGGGCTGCCTGCTGGCGGCCTGCCACGATGCGGACACCGCGGGCCTGTACAACGGATATGAGGAGCACAAAAAGGTCTACATGGACCAGGAGCTGAAGATCGAAAAGCCCTACGAGTACTTCCAGGCCGGGGTCATCCTGTTCAACCTGGCTGAGTTCCGCAAGCAGTACACCAGCGCCGGTATGCTGGAATTTGCGGCCTCCAACAAGTGGGAGCTGCTGGATCAGGACGTGCTGAACTATCTGGCCCAGGGCCGGTACAAGGCGGTGGACATGGCCTGGAACGTGATGACCGACTGGCGGTACATCCGCATTTCGGACATTGTGAGCCGGGCGCCCAAGTATCTGCGGGATGAGTATCTGGCGGCCCACGCGGCCCCGAAGATCATCCACTACGCCGGGCCGGACAAGCCCTGGCAGCAGCCGGATTCCGACTATGCAGAGGAGTTCTGGCGTTATGCCCGCCAGAGCGATTATTACGAGGAGCTGATGCAGCGCCTGGCCCGGCAGAGCGCCCGGGAGGTGCTGCCCCGCCCGTTCAAGGCCCGTGCCAAGGACAAGCTGAAACGGCTGCTGATGCCGGTGGTGAACGCGGTGCTGCCCAAGTACACCAAGCGGCGTGAGATGGTGAAGGCGCTGGCCGCCCCCTTCCGGAAGTAATTGCCGGCCGCCTGTGTGCGCGGCGATAAAAAGATTTTGAAAAACAACATAGCCCCCATCCTGCGCGCGGTTTCGCGCGGGATGGGGGCTATGCTTGTACTTGGGACAAAACCCCGCTCAGCGGGTATGTACGTCCATCTGGGGGTAGGGAATCTCAATGCCGGCCTTTTCAAAGGCATCGCGCACCTGCTCCAGCAGATCGAAGTTCAGGGGCCAGTAGTCGGCCGAGTTGCACCACACCCGGAGGGTGTATTCCAGGGCGCTGTCGCCGTGTTTGGCCAGGCGGGCCATGGGGGCCGGGTCGGCCAGAACCATGGGGTTGGCCCGGGCGGTCTCCAGCAGAACGGCCTTTACCTTTTCCACGGGGGCGTCGTAGCTGGCGGTGTAGGTCTGCATGAGCAGCCGGGTGGGGTTGGCGGTGTAGTTCACCACGGCGGTGCCGGTCAGGCTGCCGTTGGGCAGGGTGACCACCTTATTGTCCGGCGTGGTGAGGAAGGTGTAGAACACGGTCACAGCCTTCACCGTGCCCTCCTGCCCGTCGGCCTTGATGTAGTCGCCCACCTTGAAGGGCTTGAAGATCAGCAGCATCAGGCCGCCGGCAAAGTTGCTCAGCGCACCCTGCAGGGCCAGGCCCACGGCCACACTGCCGCTGGCCAGCAGGGTCAGAAAGCTGGTGGTTTGAATGCCCAGAATGCCGGCCACGTTCAGGCCCAGCAGCACATACAGCACAATGCGGGTGCAGCTGGTCAAAAACGTGTGCAGGCTGGGGTCCAGCTTGTCCAGTGCGCGGCTGTGCTGCACCAGGCGGATCACCCAGCGGCAGAGCCACAGGCCGATCACCAGCACCACCAGGGCGCTGAGCAGCTTTGCGCCCAGGTCGGTGCCGTGCTGGATCAGCTGATTGGTGAAGGTTTCCAGAGAATTCATGAACGGTTCCGTCCTTTCCAAAATCAAAACTGCCGCCCCCTTCCCTGCCGGAAAACGGGGCCGGCCGGTCTCTATTATAGCAAGCGGCCGTGCGGCGGGCAAGGGCAGCCCTTGGCGGAGAGGAAAAGATTGACCGCGGAATTTACCAAATTGTAGCCCAAAAATCCGTGCATTTATGCTATAATCGGGGCAAGAGAAGCAATTGGACCCGGGCAGCATTACACGCCTCCGGGCGTTTCATGCCCGGGGCGGCGAAGGAAGGCGGAAAAGCGGCGGCAGCCTGAAAAAGGAGGCGGAAGCGGATGAAACGAGCATTGGTTTTGGCCGGCGGCGGCGCAAAGGGAAGCTATCAGGTGGGCGTGTGGAAGGCCCTGGCGGAGCTGGGCTGGAAGCCGGACATCATCACCGGCACCAGCGTGGGCTGCCTGAACGGGGCCTTATTTGTGCTGGACGGCTACGAGGTAGCCCGGGATATGTGGCTGACCATCCGCACGAAGGACGTGGTTCGCCTGCCCGGCGAAAACCGCCCTGGCCCGCTGGCCGCCTTTTTACAGGAGGTCATCCGCGGCGGCGGCCTGAATGTGGAGCCGCTGGAGGCCATTGTGGATACCCTGCTGGACGAGGACGCCATGCGCCGCGCGCCCATCCGTTATGGGCTGGTGACGGTGCAGCAGCTGCCCCTGAAGGCGCTGGAGCTGACGCTGGAGGAGATCCCCCACGGGATGCTGGCGGAGTATATGCTGGCCTCGGCGGCCTGCTTCCCCGCCTTCCGCCCCCGGGAGATCGAGGGCCGAAGCTTTATTGACGGCGGCTACCGGGACAATATGCCCTGCGGCCTGGCCCGGCGCATGGGCGCCGAAGAGGCCCTGTGCGTGAACGTGGACGGGGTGGGCTTCACCCGCCCGGCCCCGGAGGGGCTGGCGGTGCGCACCATTGAAAGCCACTGGGATCTGGGCAGCATCCTGAACTTTGACCCGCCCACCGCCGCCCGCAACATGGAGCTGGGCTATTGGGACACCCTGCGGGCCTTTGGCCGGGTGCGGGGCAGCGCCTATGCCCTGCGGCCCGAGGGCGCGGCGTATCTGGAGGAGATCCTCACCGGCCGCTACCGCCCCCTGATGGCCGCGGCGGTGGAGGGCAGCCCGGCGCTGGCCCTGGCTGAGCGCACGGCCCTGAACCGGTTCGAGCGCTGCACGGACCCGGAGCTTCTGCCGGCGGAACTGGCCGCCGAGGAGGCGGGGGTGGACCCCACCTGCCTGTGGGACGGCCCGGCCTTCTGCAGCGCCTTCATCACCGGGTTCGGCCGGGCGCGGGCGGAGAAATACCGGCCCCTGTTCTACCCCGGTGAAAAGGCCGACCGGCTGGGGGCCGCCGCGGCGGCCGCTCAGGCAGCGGCCCGCCCGGCTGAGCTGATCGCGGCGGGGCTGTTTTACGCCCTGACCGGCCCCGCACCCCGCACCGGCGCGGCTCTGTGCGAGCCCGGCGAAACCATAGAATAAACCCGCGCGGCGGCAGGCACAAACGGCCGGGCCGCGCGATGCAACGACAAACGCGAAGGAGGGAAAGCCATGCGCACCTATTTGGGGGTTACTGCATCCCGGGGGCTGGCCGTGGGGCCGGTGTTCCGGCTGGACCGCGCCGCCCCCACCGCCCGCACTGCGGGCCTGCCGGAGCTGGAAACGGCCCGGCTGAACGCCGCCCTGGATCTGGCCAAGCAGGAGCTGGACGGGCTGCAGGCGCAGGCTGCCCCCAGCGACCGGGATATTTTTCTGTTCCAGCGGATGCTGCTGGAGGATAAATCGCTGCTGGAGGATGTGCGCCGGCACGTGGCCGAGGGCAGCGAGGCGGCGGACGCGGTGGAGGCCACCGGCCTGCAGTTTGCCCACCGCCTGCGCAATGTGCAGGATGAGTACATCAGCCAGCGCAGTGCCGATGTGCTGGACGCCTGCCAGCGGGTGTCCGCCATTCTGGACGGCAACCCCCGCGGCACCCTGATCCTCTCGGAGCCGTCCATTCTGGTGGCGGACTCCCTGTACCCCAGCGACATTGTGGGGGTGGACCGGAACCTGCTGCTGGGCCTGGCCACCGCCGCCGGAAGCAGCCAGAGCCATGCGGCGATCATCGCCCGCACCATGGGCCTGCCCGCGGTGATCCAGCTTGGGCGGGACGTGATGGCGGACTGTGCCGGCAGCATGGCCGCGCTGGACGCGGACAACGGGCGGCTGATCCTGAACCCAGACCCGCAGCTGCTGAACCAGCTGGAAGAGCGGCACCGCTGCACCGTGAACCTGGTGAGCGGCGACCTGCTTTTGCGCCCCTGCCGCACGGCGGACGGTACCCGGGTGTACATCATGGCCAACTGCACCGCGCCGGACGACATTGAGGCCGCCATGGCCATGGGGGCCGAGGGTGTGGGCCTGCTGCGCAGCGAGTATTCCCTGCTGAGCGGCACGCCCCCCACCGAGGAGCAGCAGTACCAGTATTATAAAAACTGCCTGCAGGCGGCCGGCGGCCGCCCGATGACGGTACGCACCTTTGACATCGGCGAGGAGCGCGCCCCCGTGTGGCTTCAGGTGCCCATGGGGCCGAACCCGGCGCTGGGGCTTCGGGGCCTGCGCTTCTGCCTGACCCAGCCGGAGCTGTTCCGGATGCAGCTTCGGGCCTTACTGCGGGCGGCCGCCCAGGCCAGCCTGTCGGTGGTGTTCCCCATGGTGGGCGGCCCGGAGGAGTGGGACGCGGCCATGGCCCAGGTGGAGCTTGCCAAGGAAGAACTGCGCGAGCGCGGCGAGACCTTCCGGGAGGATACCCCCTTCGGCTGCATGATCGAGGTGCCATCGGCGGCCCTGACCGCCGATGCCCTGGCCAGCCACGGCTGCGCGTTTTTCAGCATCGGCACCAACGACCTGGTGCAGTACACCTGCGCGGCCGACCGGGCCGAGCCGGAGATGAAGCAGTATTACCGCCAGGAGAACCCGGCGGTGTCGGCCCTGGTGCAGGCGGTCTGCGATGCCGCTGAGCGGGCGGGCATTCCGGTGTCGGTCAGCGGGCTGACCGCGGCCAACCCCTACCTGGCCTGCGCCCATGTGCGCCAGGGCGTGCGCACGCTGTCCATGTCCAGCCAGAGCTTTGCGGCCGTGCGCTCGCAGCTGGCCCGGCTGGACCTGCGCGCCGCAGAGCCGAACCCGGAGGCCCCCCGCCTTCCGGCCCAGAGCGAGCCTGCACTGGCCGGGGTGTGAACCGCCGTGGTGGGCAAAGCCTTCCCCTCAAGGGGAAGCCTGGTTGCGTCGGGAACGTTGTTCATCCAAAACAGCAAACAAAGAAATAAAGCACGGAAAAGCCGCAGGAATGCGGCTTTTCAATAACCCTTAAGTTAGCCGAGGCTAACAAACGCGCGAATCGGAACTAAGGCAAATAAAGTTCCACAGACAAACCATCGAGCCAAAACCACAAAAGGAGGCGGAACGCCATGATCGAGATCCTCTGCCACGACGGGGCGGCCGCCTACTGTTCGGCCAAGCAGATGGAGCTGGTGCGCCATCTGCGGGACCATCTGCTCACCGACCGGGAGGGGGATGTGTTGCTGGCCCAGCTGGCGGCGGAGCACGAGATCTCGGTGTCGCGCTTACAGAAACTGTTCAATGACAACCTTACATAAAGCATGACAAGAAAAACAGCGGTGCGAGTGCAATCAGGAATCTACACAACATAGGAAAGCTCTGTGCTGCGTGTTGAACGCGGCACAGAACTTTTTCCATTTCTGGCGGTTTTGGGTGGCGTATTTGATGCCCTGTACGCAGGACACACCTTTACACTTCACGGAATCAGACGATATGTATCCAAGCCGCAAAAAGTCACGCGGAGCCGCGCATCGGCTACACGATACTGTAAATCACGGAATGATGCAATCCATACGCGCAAACGGGAGAACCTTCACAAATCAGGCAAGTATTGTTTTTTCTCGCCCGATTTCACGCCAGCTTTGCCCGAGAATCTCTGGAAATCCGGTTCGTTTGGAAAGTGTTCACAATTTTATTTGTAAAACCGTCTTGGCAAAGACAGCTGGGGTTAAATCAATCTTGATGACCGGAGGTAGAAAATGTCTACCCCCGTTTCTGACGGATGGGATGAATTTATGTTCGATTTAGGGTCGAAAAGCAAGGATTGTTTCTTCTGTAAGCAGTTTCAGAGAATACAGGCATATGATTTTGCATCGTGCCTAAAGCGCAGTTTAGACGGCGAGTAGGGTGGATTTTTCGCCTTTTCAATTTTGCATTAAACGACTATTTCACAGCCCCTTTGATGAGGTGCAACCGCCGGTTGCTAATTTTTCAACCCCGCTTGGTGGACTTTTAGCGTCCCTTTTGGTAAACTGAGCGCAGAAAATCTGCAAAGGAGAGCCCTTATTTATGACACTTGGAGAGAACATCGTGCGCCTACGCACACAGAAAAACTGGTCGCAAGGCAATCTTGCCGACGCGCTGGAGATCTCGCGCCAGAGCGTATCCAAATGGGAGACCGACGCCTCTATCCCCGAGCTCGACAAGCTCTTAAAGCTCTCTGAGCTTTTTGGCGTGACGCTTGACGAACTCGTGCGCGGCGAGGAAGTGCCGAAGACGGAAACAGCCATGCCTGCGGCACAAACTGCACCCGCGTCCTTTGCACCGCAGGCAACACCCGAGCGTGAAAAGCGCCGTACCATCGCTGGAACAGTTTTACTGTGTACTGGTGCAGTCATTCTGGTTTTTTGCCTACTGCTCGCCGGTGATCTGCTGACAGGGCTGCTGTTCGCGTCACCGTTCCTCATCTGCGGCATCATCTGCTTTGCAGTGAAGCGGCGTGTTGGTCTCTGCTGCGGCTGGGCGGTCTATCTCTGCATAGATCTCTATCTCCGTTTTGCGACAGGTCTTTCGTGGACAATCATCTTTATGACGCACCTCTGGACGGCGCAGATGAACTATGAGCGCCTTTCCATCGCGTGGGTGCAGTTCATCGGCATGGTCCTGATGATCCTCTGCACAGTGTGCTCCTACCGGACGCTCAAGGTGTCCGCAACGAAAAAAGAGGTTACGTGGCTTATCGTCGGCTGGGTTGCCGCGCTCGTTGTGCTGCCGTTTTTGATGAGCTACGGCGTCATGCCGCTGTGGAGAGATGATCTGCACAACTACAGCAATTTCTCCCCGTATTTCTTCATCAACGTTCTATATAGCTATGTGCGTTTGGCGCTCGTAAACGTTTTGCTCGTGCGCACATTTGCCGTCTGGCGCATGAAGCGGGATGAGAAGAAAGCAAATCGCAACGCAGCAGAGACTTAGGAGAATAGTTCAGATTGTCTAAAAGTGTCGCTTTCTGATCACCGTATTGAAAAACATGAGAAGCAAGCCCATTTACTTTCTGCATTGTGCTGGCTTTTATGCAAGGTTCTTTGCAAAAATGAAAATTCAATTTCGGTTATCCAATGGGTTTGGGACGATCCCAAAAATGAAAACAGGGCGTTTCACTGCGCATTCAGCCGGGGCAGACGGCGGCGCTGGTCGGCCCCTCCGGCGGGGGCAAATCCACGCTGGCCGGGCTGATGGCCCGCTTCTTTGACGTGGGCAGCGGCAGCATCCGCATCGGCGGGGCGGACGTGCGGGACATTGCCAAAGAGGAACTGATGGACACCGTGTCCTTTGTGTTCCAGAACAGCCGCCTCATCAAGGGCAGCATTCTGGACGAGGCCACGGCCTTTGCCGACCCGGACAACGAGGCCAAGGTACAGGCCGCAAGCCGCAACTGGACGCTGGGCGGCGCGTAAGCCCTTTTGCCGCAACATGATTGCAAAAAAGAAACGATCGGGAGGCCGTGGGGTTTCCCGATCGTTTTTTCATGCGTTTCGTGTTTTTGTGCGCGCCGATCAGCGGGCCAGCGCCACCTCGCCGCCCAGGCTGCGGGCGGTGGCGGGCGCGGGGGCCGGGCTGCCGTTGGCCAGGTTCTCCTTGGCCACGGCCAGCATCAGCTTGATGCGGTTCTCCTGATTGACCCGGGTGGCGCTGGGGTCGTAGTCAATGGGGGTGATGTTGGCGCTGGGGTACAGCGCGCGGATCTTGTTGATCATGCCCTTGCCGCAGATGTGGTTGGGCAGGCAGCCGAAGGGCTGGGCGCACACGATGTTGCCGTAACCGGCCTGCACCAGCTCGATCATCTCGGCGGTGAGCAGCCAGCCCTCCCCCATCTTGTTGCCCATGCCGATGATGCCGTTGGGCAGGGTGCGCAGGTGGGCAAAGCGGGCGGGGGCGTGGTAGCCGTTGTCCGCCAGCGCCTTGCAGGCGGCGGCCTCCACGCTGTCCAGCCATTTCAGCAGCAGCTCCGGGCCCTCCTGGGCGGCCAGCGAGCCGCCGTACAGCCGCACGGTTTCGCTGTTGTTGTACAGGCAGTACTGCACAAAGCCCATCAGGCCGGGCAGGTTCACCTCACAGCCCTCCTTCTCCAGGAAGTTCTGCAGGTCGTTGTTGCCCAGGGGGCTGTATTTCACGTAGATCTCGCCCACGATGCCCACCTTGACCTTGGGCACCCGCTTGACTGGGATGGCCGCAAACTGGGCCGCCATGCGGGGGAAGGTGTGCTTCATCTCCCGGGCGGAGAAGCCCCGGCCCTGCTTGATCCAGTCGCCGATGACCCGCACCCAGTGGTCCACCAGCGCGTCGGCCGCGCCGGGCTTTACCTCATAGGGGGCGGTTTGGTTGCGCAGGGTCACCAGCAGGTCGCCGTAAAAGATCGAGGCAGCTGCCTTGCGCAGCAGCGGCAGGGTGAACACCAGGCCGCTGTCCTTCTCGAGGCCGGAGAAGTTGATGGAGGCCACGGGGATCTGGGGATAACCGGCCTTCACCAGCGCCTTGCGCAGCAGGTGAATGTAGTTGGAGGCGCGGCAGCCGCCGCCGGTCTGGGTGATGGCCAGGGCGGTGTGCTCCAGATCGTACTTGCCGCTGTTCAGCGCGTCCAGAAACTGGCCGATGACCAGCAGCGCGGGATAGCAGGTGTCGTTGTGAACGTACTTCAGGCCCAGCTGGGCAACCTGACTGCCGCAGTTGCCCAGCACCTCCACATGGTACCCCTCCGACTCCATCGAGGCCTTCAGCAGCCGGAACTGGGTGACGGCCATGTTGGGGATGAGGATGGTGTGGGTGGCCTTCATTTCTTTGGTAAATTTGGGATAGGTCATTTCCATGGGAATTACCTCGTTTCAGGCTGGGCGGCCTGGGCCAGCTTCTTCTCGTCCAGCGCGGCAAACAGGCTGCGCAGACGGATGTTCACCGCGCCCAGGTTGGTGATCTCGTCGATTTTCAGCTGGGTGTACAGCTTGCCGCCCGCCTGCAGAATTTCGCGGGTCTCGTCGGTGGTGATGGCGTCCACGCCGCAGCCGAAGCTCACCAGCTGCACCAGATCCATATCGGGCTGGGTGGTGCAGTATTTGGCGGCGGCGTATAGGCGGCTGTGGTAGGTCCACTGGTTCAGCACCGTGGTGGGGAATTTCTCCACCCGGTTGCTGATGGAATCCTCGGTGATCACCGCCGCGCCGTACCGGGTGATGAGGGTGTCAATGCCGTGGTTCACCTCGGGGTCCACATGGTAGGGGCGGCCCGCCAGCACGATGATGCGGCGGCCCTCGGCCCGGGCCTTTTCGATGATCTCCTCCCCCTTGGCGCGGATCTGGGCCATGTGGCGGTAGTACTCGGCGTAGGCAGCGTCGGCCGCGGCCTGCACCTCGCCCTTTTTAATGCCCGCAAAGTACTTGGCCAGAATGCCGGTCATCTTGCCCACAAAGTCCTTGGGGCGATGGATGCCCACGTAATCGTAGATAAAGGTGGTGCTCTCCAGCTCGGGGCAGTTGCCCGCGATCACCTCGGGGTAATAGGCCACCACCGGGCAGTTGTAATGGTTCTCGCCCAGGCCCTCGTCCAGATTGTAGGTGAGGCAGGGGTAGAAGATGGCGTCCAGCTTCATCTGGCTCAGTGCCTTGATGTGGCCGTGGGCCAGCTTGGCCGGGAAGCAGGCGGTGTCGCTGGGAATGGTGGCCTGACCGGCAAGATACAGCCCGCGGGTGGACATGGGGCTGGTGTGCACCGCAAAGCCCAGTTTGGTGAAGAAGGTGTGCCAGAAGGGCAGCAGCTCCCACAGGTTCAGGCACAGGGGAATGCCGATGCTGCCCCGGGGGCCGGGCACCGGCTTGTAGCTTTGCAGCAGCTGGCGCTTGTACTCGTACAGGTTCAGCTCGCCGTTTCCGGCCTTGCCGGTGACGGGCTTGTCGCACCGGTTTCCGCTCACCAGACGCTTGCCGTCCGAGAAGGTGTTGATGGTCAGCTGGCAGTGGTTGCCGCAGCCCTGGCACTGCACATTGCGCACCTGCTGGGTGAAGTGCTCCAGCGCCTCAGGGCCGAGCAGGCTGCTCACATGGCCCTCGGCGGTGTGGGCCTTGCCGTACAGGGCCGCGCCGTAGGCGCCCATCAGGCCGGCGATGTCGGGCCGAATCACGTTGACCCCCATCTCCTTCTCAAAGGCGCGCAGCACGGCCTCGTTGTAGAAGGTGCCGCCCTGCACCACGATGTTGCGGCCCAGGTCCTCCGGGCTGGAGGCGCGGATGACCTTGTACAGGGCGTTTTTCACCACGCTGATGGACAGGCCCGCCGAGATGTTCTCGATGGACGCGCCGTCCTTCTGGGCCTGCTTCACGCTGGAGTTCATGAACACGGTGCAGCGGCTGCCCAGGTCCACGGGCCGGTCGGCAAACAGGCCCAGGGCGGCAAAGTCCTTCACGTCGTAGCCCAGCGCCTGGGCGAAGGTCTGCAAAAAGCTGCCGCAGCCGGAGGAGCAGGCCTCGTTCAGGAAGATGTTGCTGATGGCATTGTCCTCGATCTTGAAGCACTTCATGTCCTGGCCGCCGATGTCGATGATGAAGTCCACATCCGGCAGGAAGTACTTGGCCGCGGTGAAGTGGGCCACGGTTTCCACCACGCCCAGATCGGCGGAGAAGGCGGTTTTCACCAGCTCTTCGCCGTAGCCGGTGGTGGTCACGCTGGCCACCTGCAGGCCGGGGTGCCGCTCGTACAGCTGCACCAGCTGCTGGCGGATCAGCTCCAGCGGTTCGCCCAGGTTGGGCTGGTAGTTGGTGTACAGAATGCGGCGCTGATCGTCGATCACCACCAGCTTCACGGTGGTGGAGCCGGAGTCAATGCCGATGTGCACCGGCCCGCAGTCGGCCCCGAAGGGCACGCGGGGCACGCTGGCCTTCATGTGGCGGGCGTGGAACTCCTCGTACTCCTGCTTGTTGGCAAACAGCGGCGGCTGGCTGGCGTAGGTGGCGGTGGCGCTGTACTTGTCCAGCGCGGCGATGACCTGGGGCAGGCGGAATTCCTGATCGGAATAGAACGCCGCGCCCAGCGCCACATATAGCAGGCTGTTTTCGGGGCACAGGCCCTTCACGCCCAGCGCCTCGTCAAAGCTGGCCCGCAGCACGGTGCTGAAGGTGAGGGGTCCGCCCAGATACAGAATGTTGCCGGTGATGGGCCGCCCCTGGGCCAGGCCCGCGATGGTCTGGTTCACCACCGCCTTGTAGATGGAGGCGGCAATGTCGCTGGGCAGTGCGCCCTGGTTGATGAGGGGCTGCACGTCGCTCTTGGCGAACACGCCGCAGCGGGACGCAATGGTGTAGGTGCGCTGGGCCGACTGGGCGGCCTTGTCCATCTCATCGGGGCCCATCTTCAGCAGGGTGGCCATCTGGTCGATGAAGGCGCCGGTGCCGCCGGCACAGCTGCCGTTCATGCGCACCTCGGTGCCGTTGGTCAAAAAGAGGATCTTGGCGTCCTCGCCGCCCAGCTCAATGATGCAGTCGGTGCCGGGGGCCAGCTTGTTGGCGGCCACGCGGGTGGCGAACACCTCCTGCACAAAGGGCACGCCGCAGCTCTGGGCCAGGCCCATGCCGGCGGAGCCGGAGATGGACAGCAGCAGCGGCTGGTTATGCAGGATCTCGTCGTTTACGCGGGTGAGGATCTCCCCTGCTTTTTCTACAATGTGGCTGTAATGCCGCTCGTATGTATGGTAAACAAGCCGCTCTTCGTCATCCAGCACCACGCACTTGATGGTGGTGGAGCCAATATCCAGGCCTGCTCTCATGGTGTAACCTCCTAGTGGAACGCCCGGCCCGGCACAATGGCGCCCGGGGCGGGTGGGTGTGGCCTGCCAGAACCCGAAAGAGCCTGGTAAGGCATTTTATTTACATTATATTTTAATGGAAAAAACGCGGTTTTTTCAAGTCGAATATGTTGCGCAAATGGCGGAACAGGGGCAATCTGTCGCAAACTACCTTATTTTAACCCGCGAATGTAGCAAAAGTTTGAACAAAACCTCAAAAAATGGTGCGCAGAACGGAAAATCAGCCCACAGAAGGGCAGTTTTGTCCCGCCCGAATGGGGAGGAAAACGGGCAGCGATATGGAGCGATGTTGCAAGGTGGCTTTGCCTGCGCGGCATCCCGGCTTCCCCTCGAGGGGAAGCTGTCGGCGTTAGCCGACTGATGAGGTGGCATCTTAGGGTTGCGGTGCAGTTCCGGCAGCGCTGTTTTCTGCCTCCCGCGCACACAAAATCATTGAAAAACCGCCGTGCCGGGTGTACAATACCTCTATTGTACAAGGCGGCGTTTGCCGCCTTACTGCCAACAAACTTTGCCGCCCCGTACCGAGGCCCGGCCCAGGGCGGCAAAGGCAGGGCGGCGGCGGGCTTCTGTGCCCCGCCCCGCAGAAAGAGGAGGAATCAACCATGGAAGAACGGCCCAGCAACTTTTTGACCGACATCATTGACGCGGACCTGGCCGCGGGCGCGGTGAAGGAGATTCACACCCGCTTCCCGCCGGAGCCCAACGGCTATCTGCACATCGGCAGCGCCAAGGCCATCTACATCAACTGGAGCATCGCCAAGGCCTACGGCGGCAAGTTCAACCTGCGCTTTGACGACACCAACCCCGCCCGCGAGGACATGGAGTATGTGGAGAGCATCCAGCAGGATCTGGAATGGCTGGGTGCCGTGCCCAACGGCGGCATCTTCTATGGCAGCGATTACTTCGATCAGTGCTACGAGTACGCCGAAAAGCTCATCAAGGAAGGCAAAGCCTATGTGGACGACCTGACCCGCGAGGAGATGCAGGAATACCGCGGCAGCGACGCGGGCAAGCCCAGCCGCCCCAGCCCCTACCGGGACCGCACCCCCGAGGAGAACCTGGACCTGTTCCGCCGGATGCGGGCGGGCGAGTTCGCCGACGGCACCAAGACCCTGCGCGCCAAGATCGACCTGGCCAGCCCCAACATGAACCTGCGCGACCCGGCCATCTACCGCATCAAGAAGGTGCATCATCACCGCCAGGGCGACAAGTGGTGCATCTATCCCCTGTACGACTTCGCCCATCCCATTCAGGACGCCATTGAGGGCATCACCCACAGCATGTGCAGCCTGGAGTTTGAGAACCACCGCCCCCTGTACGAGTGGGTCATTGAGAACACCAGCGGCGGCCATTTCCCCAAGCAGCGCGAGTTTGCCCGCCTGAACGTGACCAACACCGTGATGAGCAAGCGCTACCTGCGCGAGCTGGTGGAAATGGGCATTGTGGACGGCTGGGATGACCCCCGTATGCCCACCCTGTGCGGCCTGCGCCGCCGCGGTTATAGCCCCACCGCCATCTTCACCTTCGTGAAGGAGGCCGGCATTGCCAAGGCGGACAGCCTGGTGGATATGCGCCAGCTGGAGGCCTGTATGCGGGCCGAGCTGGAGCTGGGCGCTGCCCGCCGCATGGCGGTTCTGGACCCGGTGAAGCTGGTGATCGACAACTATCCCGCCGGCAAGACCGAGACCTTTGACGTGGCCAACAACCCCAACCGGGATGCGGGCGACGACTCCACCCGCCCGGTGGAGTTCTCCGGCGAGGTGTGGATCGAGCGCAGCGACTTTGCGCTGGTTCCCCCGCCGAAATTCAAGCGGCTCACCGTGGGCGGCGAGGTCCGCCTGATGGGCGCTTACATCGTGAAGTGCACCGGCGTGGAGCAGGACGAAGCCGGCAATGTGACCGCCATTCACTGCACCGCCGATCTGGAGAGCGGCAACGGCAACCCCGTGGACGGCCGCAAGGTGAAGGGCACCATCCACTGGGTCAGCTGCGCCAGCGCCGTGGACGCAGACGCCCGCCTGTACAACGCCCTGTTCACCGAGGCCAACATGAACGGCATTCCCGACGGAGCGGACTACAAGGACTACCTGAACCCCGAGAGCGTGGTGGATATGCCCTGCGCCAAGCTGGAGGCCAGCCTGGCCGACGCCAAGCCCGGCGAGAAGTTCCAGTTCGTCCGGATGGGCTACTTTACCCCCGACTCCAAGAAGCCGGGTGCCTTCAACCGCATTGTGACCCTGAAGGACAGCTTCACTAAGACCATGAAGAAGTAACACAGGGCTGCAAAGCAGCACGAACCAGCATAAAACAGTAAAGGGGCCGGGCCGTTTGGCCCGGCCCCTTTTTAGTGACACGGGGGCAAAGCCTTCCCTTCCCCCAAAACCACCCATCGAAAGGAGCCACCATGATGCAGCCCAACACCCCGGCCCGCGACCCGCTGGCGGAGATCGGGAACTTTGTCTTTCTGCGGGATGAGCCGCAGCCTGCCGATGTGATTTTTATTACCGGCGGCGCCTACCCGGAGGTGGGCGAGCGGGCCGCCGCGCTGTGGCGGCAGGGGCTGGCCCCGGTCATTCTGCCCTCGGGGCGGTATAGCGTGCACGACGGGCGCTTCATCGGCGCCCAGAGCCTGGCCGACCGCTACCCCGGCCCCTATGCCACCGAGTGGGAGTTCCTGCGGGACGTGTGCGTGAAAAACGGCGTGGCGGAGACGGCCTTCCTGAAGGAGGACCGGGCCGTCTCCACCTGGGACAACGCCCGCTTTTCCCGCCGCGTGACCGACGCCGCGGGCCTGAACGTGCGCCGCGCCATTCTGGTGTGCAAGTCGCTCCATGCCCGGCGGGCGTATATGTATTATCAGTATTTCTATCCGGAGACGCAGTTTTTCATCTGCCCGCAGGACATTGAGGGCATCACGAAGGAGAGCTGGCACACCACCCCTGAGGGCATCAATCTGGTGTTCAGCGAGCTGGAAAAGATCGGCCACCAGTTTGGCGAAATGTACTGCCAGCGGCTGGCCGGCGAACGCTTTGACCCGGACGCACCCAGTATGCTGGACCGGTGGAACGGCGTGAAGTGAACACCCCTTTGCCGCAAAAACTACAAGAGCAGCCGTCGTTCGGCCCAAAACCGGGGCCGAAGGGCGGCTGTTTTTTGCGCATCGGGATGGGGGAAATCTCGTTTCCGGCCGGGACTGCCCAAGATTTTTCAGAAAAATTAGCGTTTCCGCTTGACTCTCACGCTGCGTCATAGGATAGGATAAGGCTGTGTTCGGACACGAAAAGCAAAAAGGCAGGATTGCGGCGGTCGGCACCGACGGGAAGCGGCCGCTGCACCGACAGAAGAACGATTGAAGCAATCGGAGGATGCCAGAAAATGAAGATCAGCGATGTGGCAAAGAGGACGGGTGTCACCGTTCGTACCCTGCATTACTACGATGAAATCGGTTTGCTGCCGCCAAGCAGCGTCGCGGCCAGCGGCTATCGGGTTTACAGTGACGCCGATCTGGAAGCCCTGCAGCAGATTCTCTTTTTCCGGGAGCTTGACTTTTCGCTGGAGGAAATTCGGAAAATTATGCGGAACCCTGCGTACAAAAAGGAGGCGGCCCTGCAAAAACAAAAGGAGCTGCTGTTACAAAAGCGCAGCAGGCTGGATGATTTGATCGCACTTGTGGATAAAACCCTGAAAGGAGAACGGGATATGAGTTTCAGACAGTTTGATACGACAAAAATTGAAGAGGCAAAACGGCAATATGCCGAAGAAGTCCGGCAGCGCTGGGGAAATACGGCTGCCTATGCGGAGTATGAAACGAAATCGGCTGGCCGCAGTGCGGCGCAGCAAGCGGAGCTGGCCGGTGAGGGAGAGGCGATTCTGGCGGAGTTTGGAAAAACCCGTGCGCTCCCGCCGACCTGCGCCCAGGCCCAGGCGCTTGTAAAAAAGTGGCAGGCATATCTTACCGCCAATTACTACAACTGCACCGGGGAAATTCTCGCCTGCCTTGGCCAGATGTATGTGGGCGATGAGCGGTTCGTGCAGCACATTGACCGGTACGGCACGGGAACGGCCGCGTTTATGGCCGCGGCGATCGCAGCCTATACCGGCTGAAGCGGGGCGCGGAAGCCCGGCCGGTTTGTCAAAAAGATTTACACGATCGTCCTTTTCCTGAGCCTTTTGTCAAAATGTACAAACATTGCCCGGAAATTTCTTCGCCTGTTCCCCGGCTGTTTCAGCACAATATCCTTGAAAATGGCGGAAAATGTGGTACTATTTTTGTATAAGTTGCTAAGGGACATGGGCGGGCAGCCCAAAGCTCCCATAGGGAAGAGGTAAGAGAGATGAGCTACGCAAACACGAACATCCGTAACATCCTGGTCGCCGGTCACGGCGGCTGCGGCAAAACCACGCTGGTGGAAGCTCTGCTCTACCTGACCGGCGCGCTGGAGCGCATGGGCCGGGTGGAAGACGGCACCACCGTTTGCGATTTTGACCCCGAAGAGGCAAAGCGCCACGCCTCGCTGTCCTCTGCAGTGGCTCCCGTGGAGAACAACGGCTATAAGTTCAACCTGATCGACGTGCCCGGCCTGTTTGATTTTGAGGCGGGCCTGTATGAGGGCATCGCCGCCGCCGAGAGCGTGCTGATCACGGTGTCCGGCCGTTCGGGCGTGACCGTGGGCGCGGAAAAGGCCTACAAGTTGGCCGAGAAATATGGCAAGAGCCGCATGGTGTTCGTCAGCAAGATGGACCTGGAGAATGCGGATTTCTATAAGATCCTGGAGGATTTGAAGGTCAAATTCGGCCCCTCCATCTGCCCCTGTGTGGTGCCCGTCAAGCAGGACGACGGCACCCTGCTGTATGTGAACCTGTTCAGCCAGAAGGCCTTCAAGTATGAGAGCGGCAAGCAGATTCAGGTGGATCTGCCCGACATGGGCCACCGGTTTGACGGCCTGGTGGAAGCCATGAGCGAGGCCGTGGCCGAGACCGATGACGCCCTGATGGAGAAGTTCTTCGGCGGCGAAGCCTTTACCACCGAGGAAATCGTGGAAGGTATGCGCATCGGCGTGAAGAGCGGCGTCATCACCCCCGTGTTCTGCGGCAGCGCCCTGAACCTGCAGGCACTGGATATGCTGCTGTACAATATGGAAAAACTGCTGCCCAGCCCCCATCTGGAGGCTTTTGCAGCCGAAGATAAGGACGGCAACCCTGTGGAGCTGCCCTGCGAGCCGGGCGACCCCACCGCCGCTCTGGTGTTCAAGACCGTGGCCGACCCCTTCGTGGGCAAGATGAGCTATGTGAAGGTGGCCAGCGGCAAGCTGACGGCCGCCAGCAGCCTGGTCAACTCCCGCACCGGTGAGCCGGAGCGCATGGGCAAGCTGGTGAGCGTGCGCGGCAAGAAGCAGGCCGACGTGACCGAGATCACCGCCGGCGACATCGGCGTGATCACCAAACTGGCCACCGCCAAAACCGGCGACACCCTGTGTGACCCGGCCCGCGTGGTGAGCCTGCCCACCGCAGCCTTCCCCAACCCCACCCTGAGCATGGCCCTGAAGGTGGCCAAGAAGGGCGACGAGGGCAAGATCGGCGCGGCGCTGGCCCGCCTGATGGAGGAGGACCCCACCATCAACTTCCGCGTGGACGGCGAGACCGGCCAACAGCTGCTCTCCGGCCTGGGCGAGCAGCATCTGGACGTGGTGTGCGCCCGCCTGAAGGCGAAGTTCGGCGTGGACGTGACCCTGACCACGCCCCGTGTGGCTTACCGGGAATCCGTGCGCAAAAAGTGCAAGGCCCAGGGCCGCCACAAGAAGCAGACCGGCGGCCACGGCCAGTTCGGCGATGTGTGGATCGAGTTTGAGCCTTGCGACAGCGAGGAACTGGTGTTTGAGGAGAAGGTGTTCGGCGGCAGCGTGCCCAAGAACTACTTCCCCGCCGTGGAAAAGGGCCTGCGTCAGGCCGCACAGCACGGCGTGCTGGCCGGCTACCCGGTGGTTGGCCTGAAGGCCACCCTGCTGGACGGCAGCTACCACCCGGTGGACTCCAGCGAAATGGCCTTCATCATGGCGGCTAAGCTGGCCTATAAGGCCGCCCTGCCCGAGGCAGGCCCCGTTCTGCTGGAGCCGGTGGGCAGCCTGAAGGCCCACGTGCCCGCCGACAACACCGGCGACATCATGGGTGAGGTCACCAAGCGCCGCGGCCGCGTTCTGGGCATGAGCCCGGACGAGGACGGCCTGCAGGTTGTGGAAGCCGAAGTGCCCATGGCCGAAATGCAGGACTTTACCACCTTTATGCGCCAGCTGACCCAGGGCCGCGGCCACTTTGAGTTCGACTTTGTGCGCTACGAGAACCTGCCCTCCAACCTGGAGGCCAAGGTGATCGAGGAGGCCAAGAAGCTGGGCAACACCACCGGCGACGAGGACTAAGCCCCATACCAACTGCATCCCCGGGAAGGCGGCGGTAGGGCCTGCCCATGAGCGGCCAAGCTCCTTGCGTGAATGCGCGAACCGGCCCTTGAACCGGCCGCCCGGCCCCGATGAAACAAAAGCAGGCGCGATGTCAAAACGGCATCGCGCCTGCTTTTTGCGTGCGGAAACAGCACGGTGTACAAAGAACGAAAAATACGCAGAAAAAAAGAGCCGCCCTCTCCCCCATTGCGGCGGGAGAGGGCGGCTCTTGTGTTTAAAATGCGTTGTAAAAGCGGATCTTGGAGGCGCGGCCGCTTACTTTTCTTCCCAGATGGGCTCTTTCAGCATCCAGCGGCCGTATTCGTCCTTATAGAAGATGTCGCGGTTGTAGAACTTGTCGATGATGGCCCAGAACTCGGCCTCGGTGTAGCCGCAGAAGGCGCAGAAGTCCCGCACGCACAGGGGGTCCAGCGCGCCGTCCCGCTCCTTGATGATGGGAATGGCCTCTTCGCGGGTCATCATGCCGTAGCGGATGTAGCGGGCGGTGTAGTCGGTGGCGGCGGCATGGCCGAACTTGGGGTACTTCAGCCAGCTGTGCACCAGGTAGGCGCGGCTGTCGATCTGGTCGAAGTTCTCGGCGTGATGGGTGCGGTCCCACTCGTGGGTCAGGTCGTGGAAGCCGCGGCTCTTGGCCAGCTGGTAGTTCTTGTAGCTGTTCCAGGGCAGGAAGTAGCTCATGTAGAAGGGATCCAGCTTGGCCAGCTCTTCGGCGGTGGGGGCCTTGGTCAGGGCCAGGTCGTTCTCGCTCACGCCGTAGCTCAGCAGTTCTTCATCGGGGAAGCCCACGGCCACGCCGTTTTCGATCTGCCCCTTGGCGCTGTAGGTCTCCTCATCGGCGCAGCCGCCGTACTCGAAGCTCACGTTCTCGCCGTAGCACAGCAGCGGGGTGTTGAACTTCAGGGCCATGTGCAGGGGGAAGGTGTAGATCAGGCGGTCCACATACCAGGTGGGCTTGCCGTACTTTTCAAAGAAGGCGCGCATCAGGGTTTTCTGGGCCTTGATGTTGGGCTTGCAGCTGATGATGGTGCAGCCGAAGGCCTCGGAGATGTTTTTGATGTTGTGCTGGCCCGCCTCGGTCATGGGGAAGTTGTCCTCCACGCTGAAGAGGATGGGGTTCATGTGCATGACCTCTTTCAGGATGTAGACCTGGAAGTGGCTGTCCTTGCCGCCGGAGACGGCAACGGCGCAGTCGTAGCCGCCGGGGCCGTTGCAGCCGCGGTACTTGTCGCACAGGGCCTCGAATTCCTTCCAGCGGGCGTCCCAGTCCACCAGCTTGCGGTGCTCGTAATGGCGGCAGGCACTGCACACCCCCTCGGCATCAAAGGTGATGCCGGGGCGGGTGTCAGGCATGGTGCAGCGTTTGCAATACTTCATGTGAAAACTCCTTTGCTGTGTTCTTACAGCCAACGCAACCGACGTTGGGGTTTATCCGGGTGCGGCCCAAACCAAAGCGGGCCGCGGCTGACCTTACACAGGGCCGCCGGGGCAGCCCATATAGGTTCAGTATACCACAATCCCCTGCCGCCCGCCACCCTTTTGCACAGATGCCACGGCGTGGAGAGGGGGGTCAGGGGGAAGCCTGAAACCGCGTCAAAAAGCGCTGCCCTCGCGGACCCAAAGCCTTCCCCTCGAGGGGAAGGCTTTGGGGTTCTGCGGCGGGATTGCGTTGCCCCCTGCGGCGGCAAAACCTCGTCAAAGCATTAACAATGGATGCAAAACCCGGAAAAAACGCGCGGATGTAGCCAAACGGCGCACAAATCCGCGGAGGGACAACAAAAAATTAAATAAACCCGAAGGGAAAAGCAGCTGTGTACGGCCTGAAAAGGACGTTGCATGGCTGCTTTTCTTGCCCGTTCGCAAAATCAGACAACGAGAAACCTCGAAAAACTTCAAAAAACGTCAAGAAAGAGAAAAAAGGAATTGGTTTCTTTGTGAATTTCCACAATTCCATTGAAAAACCTAGAAAATTTCTGAGAAACTCTTGCAAAACTTTTTGAAATCTGCTATCAATATATTATAACAACATAAGATGACTGAACACTGAATGCGACGTAACTGACCGCCCGTCAATTACGGCACATGGTTCCGGCAAGGGGCGGCCGACCCCCGGGCCGGGCGGCGGGCAGCCATCGGGAGGGGCGGCAAGGCCCGAAGCCGCCCTTTTGCAATGGGTTCGGGCAAAGTTCGGGAAAGAAAGGAGCGTATGGTTTCGCGTTTGCGTGTCATACAAATCAGCGTATGAAACAAGCAGTCAGGTCCATCGGCAAAGCGATGGACAAAGCGGTAGACATTCTGGAAGTCTTTACCGGGTATATCCTGTTCCTGTTTATGGCGCTCTTGTTCATCCAGGTGGTTATGCGCTTCGTATTCAAAAGCCCCATTTACGGCATTGACGAATCCGTTACCGCCCTGATGATCTGGTCCATGTGCCTTGGCTGGTGCACCGTCTATTGGGACAACGGCCACGCGGTGCTGGAGTTCATCATGAAGCGGATGCCCAAGTGGTTCTGCCATTTTATGGACCACTTCACCAATCTGCTGATCGTGGTGATCAGCTGGGTGTACATCCCCGCAGCCTGGCAGCTGTTCCAGATGCAGAAGAAGATGCCTCCCGTGGGCGGCCTTCCCTTCTGCAAGGCGTATTATTACGCCCTGCCCGTTCTGGTGATGAGCGTGCTCATGCTGGTGATGAGCCTGTATAAGACCATTGCCTTCGCCATTACCAAGGATGAATCCATCTGCGTCCCCGTGGAAAAGGAAGGAGGCGGTCTGCTTGATTAATCTGGACCCGTATCTGGCAGTCTATTTCATCACGTTCGTGGCCCTGATCCTGCTTCGGGTGCCCATTGCCTACGCGATGATGGCCTCTGCCTTTGAGTACGTGGTGTTCAACCACCAGTCCTTCGTGATGTTCGCCCAGAAAACCGCCAACTCTCTGGCCGACTTTAATATGCTGGCCCTGCCGGCCTTCCTGTTTGTGGGCTGCTTTATGAATGAGGTCGGCTTGACAGACCGACTCTTCGGTATGTTTGAAAAGTGGATCGGCCACCTGCCCGGCGGCCTGGCCCACGCGAACGTTCTGTCCTCCATGGTGTTCGCCGGCATGTCCGGCTCCGCTCTGGCAGATGCCGGCGGCCTGGGCACCATCGAGGTGTCCGCCATGACCAAGGCCGGTTATGACCCCGACTTCTCCGTGGCCGTCACCGCCGCTTCCGCGGGCATCGGCCCCATCATTCCCCCGTCCATCAACTTCGTGGTCTGGGCCTTCCTGAGCCAGACCTCCACTCTGGCCATGTTCCAGGCCGGTATGGGCCCCGGCGTCCTCATGGGCGTTGCCATGATGATCTGGATCCCCATTGCGGTCAAGACCCAGCACATCGCCTGCCCCCGCGCCCCCAAGGCCAGCTGGAGCGAGCGCTTCCACGCCCTGTTTGAGTCCCTGCCCGCGCTGGGCGGCCCCGCCATTCTGGTTCTGGGCATCATGACCGGTATCTTCACCCCCACCGAGTGCTCGGTTGTGGCGGCCATGTACTGCGTCATCCTGGCCATCTGCCTGAAGAAGTTCAACCTGAAGATGCTCACCAAGGCCCTGCGCGACACCCTGGCCAGCGCCGGCATGTCCATGTGCCTGTGCGCCACCGGTCTGGTGTTCAACTGGGTGATCGTCACCAGCGGCCTGATCGGCTGGATGACCAACCTGCTGATGGGCCTGGGCAGCAAGGTGCTGATCCTGCTGGTGCTGAACGCCATGCTGCTGTTCCTGGGCTGCTTCATCGGCTCCATGCAGATCCTCATCATGGTGGCCCCCCTGCTGATGAACCTGGCCACCGCCCTGGGCATGAGCTACATTCAGATGGGCGTTATGGCCGTGCTGAACGTGACCCTGGGCCTGATTACCCCGCCCATGGCCCCCGCCCTGTTCGTGACCGCGAAGGCCACCGGCAACAAGTTCGAGTCTGCGCTGAAGTACACGGTGCAGTTCCTCATCCCCATGTTCGCAACCCTGATGCTCACCACCTTCTGGGAGCCTCTCACCATGTTCCTGCCTCGCCTGCTGGGCGCGGTGTGATAAACGCACAGATTAAAAGGAGGATACCTCACATGAAAAAGCTCGTAGCACTTGGCATGGCCTTGACGATGGTTATGTCCATTCTCACCGGCTGCGGCGGCAGCGCTTCTTCCAGCGCGGCCAGCTCCGAAGCTGCCTCGTCTGACGCTGCTTCCGGCAGCAGCGCCAGCTCGGATTTCAACGTTCCTGCCGGTGCGAAGGTGGTCAAATTCGGCAACTCCGGCGCCATCGGTGAGCCTGCTCCCGAGACCTGCCAGTATTTCTGCGACCTGGTGAACGAGAAGATCGGCGACCGCTACTACTTCGAGTTCTACCCCGCTGAGCAGCTGGGCAACGAGACCACCATGCTGGAGAACATCCAGGTGGGCCTGCAGGAGGGCGTTATGACCTCTCTGGACACCCTGGCCAGCTATGAGAGCGACCTGAACATCCTGTCCATGGCGTTCGCCTTCGACAGCTACGATTCCATGATCGCCTACCTGAAGAGTGACCTGGGCGCTTCCATCTGGGAGAGCCTGGACAGCCAGGGCATGCATGTGGTCAACTATGAGTTCAAGAAGAACCCCCGCATCTTCTTCGCAAAGTTCCCCATCACCAGCCCTGCCGACATGAAGGGCATGAAGTACCGCATTCCCAACCTGCCCATCTTTGAGAAGAACGCCCGTGCCATGGGCGCGACCCCCACGGTGGTTTCCTGGTCTGAGTATCCCTTCGCTCTGATGCAGGGCGTGGTTGACGGCGGCGAGTGCTCCAAGGACAGCTACCGTTCCGCCGGTCTGTACGAGAGCGCCAAGTACGTGGCCGATGTGGACTACGCTTACCCCGTTGAGCAGATCTGCTTCTCCACCCAGTTCTGGAACAGCCTGAGTGCCGACGACCAGAAGGTCATCGAGGACTGCGCTGCCGATGCGGCTGCCAAGCACACCGAGAAGATCGCCGACAAGTGGGAAGAGGACAAGGAATGGCTCGTCAAAGAGGGCGGCGTCACCTTCTGTGACATCGACCGTCAGGCGTTCATCGACGCAGCTGCTCCTCTGGGCGAAGAGCTGCAGAGCGAAGGCTTCTTCGCCACCCCCAACCTGTACGACGAGACCCGTCAGTTCAACAGCCAGTCATAACTGCCTGACCCTCTGACGCGAAGCATCGCGCAAAAAACAGAATCACACACCACGCCGGTGGGGCTGTGCGTGCCAGTTCGCTGGCGTACCGGCCTCACCGGCTTTTTTGTGGGATGGCGTTCATAAAGCCGCGTGGTAAAGCCTTCCCCTTGAGGGGAAGGTGGCGCGGCGTTAGCCGTGACGGATGAGGTGGGGCGCAAATCATAGCGCGACCTTATCTTATAAGTAACGGCGCGGCGCAGGTGCGGGTTTGTCACTGCCGTGGGGTCATGGCGAAGAAAAGATGCCACCTCATCCGTCGCCTGGCGGCGACAGCTTCCCCTCAAGGGCAGCCTGTGGCACGACCGAAAGCGGCACCATCACAACACAATTTCAGGAGGAAACGATCATCATGGTAAAGGTATTGGGTCTGGGCGACAATGTGTGCGACGTTTATCTGCACACCAACACCATGTATCCCGGCGGGCAGGCAGTGAACTTTGCCGTGTTCGCCAAAACCCTCGGGGCCAGCGCCGACTTCATGGGCGTGTTCGGCCAGGACGCCGTGGCCGAGCACGTGCAGCACACTCTGGATGAAAAGGGCGTGGGCCGCAGCCACTGCCGCAGTTACCCCGGTGAAAACGGCTTTGCACGGGTTACGCTGGTGGATGGCGACCGGGTGTTCAAGGGCAGCAACCGGGGCGGCGTGATTCAGCAGCACCCCATCCATCTGGATGAGGACGACTTGAAGTACGCTGCCGGGTTCGATCTGATCCACACCACCAACAACGGCTTTACGGATGGGCTGCTTCCCGCGCTGCACCGGCTGCCGGGGCTGGTCAGCTACGATTTCTCCTACCGCTGGAACGAGGAGGACCGGGTGGAGCGGGTGTGCCCCTACATTGATTTTGCCTTCCTCTCCTGCAGCGATCTGGACGATGCGGCCACCGAGGCCCTGTGCCGCAAACTGAACGCCAAGGGCTGCGGCGTGGTGGTGGCCACCCGGGGCAGCAAGGGCGCCACCGTGTTTGACGGAACCAAATTCTACCGCCAGCTGCCCCATCTGGTGGAGCCGGTGGACACCATGGGCGCGGGCGACAGCTTTGCCACCGCCATGCTGGTGAGCCTGCTTCAGGGCATGGAAAAAACCGGCGGCCGCTGGGCCGACCCCGCCTGCCGCGCCCTGCTTCTGCCCGACGCGCTGGAGGCCGCCGCCGCGTTCTCGGCCCAAAACTGCCTGGTTCACGGCGCGTTTGACTGCGGCGTGACGGTGCCCGCCTCGGTGCACGACCGCATTTACGAGGGGGTGTAAACGGTGGGTCAGATCTCCCGCAGCCGCTTTGCCCTGGGTAGCTACCACTATCTGCGCTACCCAATGGAATATTTTCTGGACACCGCCGTGGAGCTGGGGATTGAAAACGTGGAGCTTTGGGCGGCCGCCCCGCAGCTGTTTTTGCAGCTGACCGGCCCCGACCGGGTGCGCACCCTGCACGGGCAGCTTCGCACCCGGGGGCTGCACGCGGCCTGCATCACGCCGGAGCAGTGCAGCTACCCCATCAACCTGGCCAGCGAGGACGCTGACCTTCGCCGGTACAGCGTGGACAACTTCAAGAAAGCCGTGGATGTGGCGGCCGCGCTGGAGTGCCCCAAGGTGCTGGTGACGGCGGGCTGCGGCCGGTACGACCGGCCCACCCGCCCCGCCTGGGACCTGGCGGTGGACAGTCTGGGCCAACTGGCCGCCTATGCGCAGCCCCGGGGTGTGACACTGACGCTGGAAACCCTCACCCCAATCTCCTCCAACCTGCTGAACACCCCGGCCCAGCAGCTGGAGATGATTGGCCACCTGCCCCAGGGCAGCACCGTGGCCATGCTGGACATCGGCCAGATGGCCTACATGAACCAGACCCTGCACCAGTATCTGGCGCTGGGAACGCTTTTGGGGCATGTACATCTGCACGACCGGGGGCAGGCCATCCACATGGCGCTGGGCGACGGCGCCCTGCCGCTGGCCGAATATCTGCGCCGCATCGAGGCTTCCGGCTACAAGGGGCTGTATGCCTTTGAGATGAACGACCCCCGCTACCGGGCCGATCCCCGAGCGGCAGACCGGCAAAATGTGAAATGGCTCGAAAGTCACGGATTTTTTTAAGAAATCCTCTTGACTTTTGGGTATGTTGGCTGTATATTAGCCTTAAAGAGGATATGACGTTATATGACGACTCAGGTTGAACTATATAACGTCTTTCCCCAAACGGGCAGTCGGCCAGCCCGGTACGCAAGGACACACAGGCAACCGCAATCAACAAATCAATGAGGTGAAAAAACCATGGGTTATATGATCGGCGTTGACGTAGGAGGAACCTTTACGGATTTCTCCGTGTTCAATCAGGAAACCGGCGAACTGTTCAACTACAAGGACAGTTCCACCCCGGCAGACCCTTCCCGGGCCATCGTGAAGGGCGTACAGGACGTACTGGAAATCAAACAGGCTGGGCCTGAAACCGTCAGCTATCTGGCGCACGGCACCACCGTAGGCACCAACGCCCTTATCGAGAAAAAGGGCTGCCGCCTGGGCCTCATCACCACCAAGGGCTTTAAGGACCTGATGGAGATCGGCACCCAGCGCCGCCCCGCATTGTACAACCTGCAGGCGCAGAAGCCCTATCCGCTGGTTCCCTCCGGCCTGAACTGCACCGTGCCCGAGCGCATCCGCTACGACGGCAACATTGAAACCCCGCTGGACGAGGAAGAGACCCGCAAGGTGGTGCGCTGGCTGAAAGCCCAGGGCGTGCAGGCCATTGCCGTATGCACCCTGTTCAGCTTCATCAACCCCGCCCACGAGGAGCGCATCGGCCAGATCATTGAGGAGGAATTCCCCGAGGCGTATGTGACCCTGTCCAGCCGTCTGGCTCCCGAATTCCGTGAGTTCAGCCGTATGTCCACCACCGTGATGAACAGCTACCTCGGCCCCGTCATGAAGAAGTACGTGAACAACTTCCGTTCTTCCATCGAGGGTTTGGGCATCAAGGTCGAGCCGTATGTCACCCAGTCCAACGGCTCCATCATCTCCATCAAGGAGACCATCGACTGCCCCATTAAAACGGCCCTGTCCGGCCCTTCCGCCGGCGTTATCGCCGCCGCCTACATCGGCCGCCAGTGCGAGGCCGACAAGATCATCACCTTCGATATGGGCGGCACCAGCGCCGACATCTCCCTGATCGAAAACTACACCCCCCAGGTCTCCAACGAGCGCCTGGTGGAAGGCTATCCCGCCCGCATCCCCATGATCAACATCATCACCATCGGCGCAGGCGGCGGCTCCATTGCCAAGATCGACGAGGGCGGCGCGCTGAAGGTCGGCCCCAAGAGCGCCGGTGCAACCCCCGGCCCCGCCTGCTATATGCGCGGCGGCGAGAACCCCTGCGTGACCGACGCCAACATCGTGCTGGGTAAGCTGAACCAGAAGAAGATCCTGGGCGGCCGCATGGATGTGGACATCGAGCTGGCCCGCAAGGCGATCAAAGAGAAGATCTGCGATAAGTCCGACCTGAGCCCGGAGCAGGCCGCCAACGGCATTGTTACCGTGGTCAACTCCAACATGGTCCGCGCCATCCGCAGCGTCTCGGTGGAAAAGGGCTACGATGTGCGTGAGTTCAGCCTGATGGCCTTCGGCGGTGCAGGCCCCCTGCACGCCTGCGAGGTCGCCAAGGAGCTGGGTATGCGCGAAGTGCTGATTCCCCCGCACCCCGGCACCCTGTGCAGCTTGGGTCTGCTGCTGGCCGACACCAAGTTCGATCTGTCCCGCACCAAGGTCGTGACCGGCGAGGCCGCCAGCATCGACACTGTGAACGAGCAGTTCGCCAACATGGTGGCTCAGGGCACCGAGCTGCTGGACAAAGAGGGCGTTCCCAACGACCGCCGCGTGTTCCAGTTCTCCATCGACATGCGCTACCAGCGCCAGAACTTTGAGATCAACATCGCCGTGCCCGGCGGCGTGCTCACCGAGGAAATGCTGGAGAAGGCTCTGGCCGACTTCCACGCCGAGCACAAGCGCAGCTACGGCTACTGCAAGCCCGAGGCTACCGTCCAGTTCGTCAGCTACCGCGTCAGCGCCATCGGCATCATCGACAAGCCCGATCTGAAGCCGGAAGAGCTGCATCCCGAGGCCCCCATCCCCGCGCCCATCGAGGTGCGTAAGGTCCTGTTCCAGGGCCAGACCGAATACGTGGACGCCCCCGTTTACAAGCGGGACGACTTCGTGCCCGGTCAGACCATCCCCGGCCCCTGCATCTGCGAGCAGATGGATACCACGCTGGTGGTTCCCGAAGGCTGGACCATTCATGTGGACGGCTATCACAACCTGAAGATCAAGGATGAGGTGAACTGAGATGGCAAAGAAAATTGATACCGTCACCGTTGAGGTGGTTCGCAACCTGCTCATGTCCATTGCGGAGGAGACCTACGGCATCATCGTGCGCAGCGCCTACTCCACCAACATGAAGGAGCGGCGGGACGTCTGCACCGCTGTGATTGACCCGGACGGCAACAGCGTGGCCCAGGTGGAAAGCCTGGCCGCCCTGCTGGGCAGTATGCTGAGCGTGGTGCCCGGCATCTACGAGAAGTTCGGCCGTGAAAACGTTAAGCCCGGCGATATGTTCATCGCCAACGACCCCTACCACGGCGGCGGCAACCATCTGCCCGACATCGTGATCGCGGCCCCCGCCTTTGTGGGTGAAAAGCTGGTTGGCTGGATCGCCAACATCGCCCATCACTCCGACATCGGCGGCAAGGTGCCCGGTTCCACCTCCGGCGACGCCGACAGCCTGTTCCAGGAGGGCACCCGCATTCCCGTGATCCGCATCCGGGAGAACGGCAAGATCATTCCCAGCGTCATGGATCTGCTGCTGGACAACACCCGCGTTCCCCAGGAGCGCGAGGGCGACCTGACCGCGCAGATGTCTGCCAACCTGATCGGCGTGCAGCGCATTCAGGAGGCCTACGCCCGCTACAACGACACCCTCATCGACTGCATGAAGGAGCTGGTAAGCTACTCCGAACGCCGCGTGCGCGCGGTGGTGGCCGGCCTGCCCGACGGCGAGTACAGCTTCACCGACTATGTGGACGGCTGCGGCGACAAGTACCCCGATCCCCTGCCCATCAAGGTCAAGGTGACCATCCAGGGCGACGACCTGACCTTCGACTTCACCGGCACTGCGGACCAGATCAAGGCCCCCATCAACGTGCCGTATCCCTGCACCAAGGCGGCGGTGTTCTTCTCCGTGAAGGCCCTGATGGGCGACGACATCCCCGCCAACGAGGGCATCAACCGGGCCATCAAGATCATCGCCCCCAAGGGCTGCATCGTGAACCCCACCGAGCCCAGCCCCATCGGCGCGCAGATTGACTGCCAGCAGCGCATTCCCGACGCCATCTTCGGCGCGCTGGCCCCCGTCTTCCCGGACACCGTGGTTACCGCCGGCAACGGCGCCTGCACCACCACCATTCTGGCCGGTGACGGCGCCATCGGCACCGACAGCGTGTTCATCTTCCACGAGGTCATCGCGGGCGGCGGCGGCGCAAGCCGCCATTACGACGGCCTGTCCGGCGTGCAGGTGAACATGACCAACACCTCCAATATGCCCATTGAGGCCACCGAGATGGAGTTCACCAAGATTCTGGCCCGCAAGTACGAGCTGAAGAAGGACACCGGCGGCGCAGGCGAAATGCGCGGCGGCCTGGGCATCGAGCGCGAGCTGGAGATCATGCAGGACGATGTGCTGTACACCGGCCTGGGCGACCGCCATAAGTTCCATCCCTGGGGCCTGGCGGGCGGCAAGGAAGGCGCTTCCGGCGCGTTCTACCATGTGGCCGTGGCCGACGGCAGCGTGACCCGCATGGGCCACAAGACCACCAGCCGCCCCATGAAGAAGGGCGACATCATCCGGGTGGTTACCCCCGGTGCGGGCGGATACGGCGACCCGAAGAAGCGCCCCGCTGAGAAGGTGCTGAAGGACGTGATCGAGCAGAAGGTCTCCATTGAGGCCGCTAAGAGCGAGTACGGCGTGGTCATCACCACCGCCGACGGCATCCACTATGAGGTGGACGAGACCGCAACCGCCGCCCTGCGCTGAGCCTGGGCCTGAAAATAAGAAAGTGAGGAACTCCCAATGATCAAGGGTATGCAAGAAGTCATTCAGGTGATGGAAAAGGCCAAGGCCGATCTGGAAGCAAACGGCGGCCTGAAGCAGGTTGTGTTCGTGGCCTGCGGCGGTTCCTTCGCCTCGTCCTATCCCGCCCGCTACCTGCTGAACCAGGAGGGCACCATTCGGGTGCAGGGCTACAACGCCAGCGAGTTTGTGAACGCCACTCCCCGCAACATTGATAAGAACACCCTGGTGATCGGCACCTCCACCAAGGCCACCGCCGAGACCGTGGAGGCCATCCGCGTGGCCAACGAGAAGGGCGCCGTCACCGTGGGCCTGAGCGGCTACCCCGATAGCCTGACCGCCCAGACCGCCCGCTATTACATCACCTACTACCACGCCGACGAGTGGTATCAGGACCCCACTCTGGTGCACTGCAACAGCCAGGGCACCGCGCTGAAGATCGCCTTCTGGCTGCTGAAGGAGTACTGCGGCTACACCCATTACGAGGCCGCGCTGGAAGCCTTTGAGAAGATGCCCGAGATCTACGGCAAGGCCTACCAGCAGGTGAAGGAGGACGCCGCCAAGTTCGCCATGACCTACAAGGACGACAAGGTCTGGAACGTGATGAGCAGCGGCGCCGCCTGGGAAGTTTCGTACAGCGATGCGTTCTGCTTCTTCCAGGAGATGCAGACCGTGCACTGCGTGCCCATCCACTCCGGCGAGTACTTCCACGGTGCCTTCGAGACCTGCGACAAGGATCTGGCCATTCTGCTGTTCAAGAGCGTGGGCCGCACCCGCCCCGTGGACGAGCGGGCCGAGCGCTTCCTGAACAAGTTTGCGGGCCATCACTGGATCATCGACGCCCAGGAGCTGGGCCTGGGTGAGCTGGATGAGAGCGTGGCCGAGTACTTCAACGCCATGCTGCTGCATCCCATCTCCAAGCAGTTCATCGCCGCCATGGGCGATGTGCGGATGCACCCCATGACCTACCGCCGCTACATGTGGAAGTTCAACTATTGATCGTTCTCCCCTTTTTCTCCGTGATGCCTCTTAGCTTTTCCTGAACTCCTGCCCGGCCTCCTCCCTCTCCGGCCGGTGCGGGGCTTGCATACAAAAAAGCAGAGGGCCTGCTCACAGCCGCCGGCGGCGGCAGGGCCGGCCCCTGCTTTTTTTGCTTTGTGCAGGGCAAAACCGCCCGCTTTATTTTCGTAAGGACATGGAAAAGTTGTTGCGCAAAATGGAAAAAACGACTATAATTTATAAAGGAAATCAGACAGAGTGACGGGAAGGGCGGCGTTGTATGAGAAGCCGCCGGCGCTCTGCCTGTTTGAGGAGGAGAGAGATCATGGATCGTACCCCTGCCACAAAACGGTGGCCCCGCATTGCGGCCTATCTGGTGCTGCTGGCGGCGTTCAACCTGTTTTGCTTTTTGGGGCAGAGCCGGAGGAACGATGTATTCTGGCTGTGCTATTCCTTTGTTACGCTGGCTTTCGGCGTTCGGCTGGTCAGCCTGACCGACTGGCTTTCGCCCCATGAGGGCGACGGCCAGGGCCTGCCTCTGGTGCGCTGGTATTTCTGGGGCGCGCTGGCGGCCGGGCTGGTGCTTCTGTACTGGCCGGGCGTGACCTTCCGCATGGCCATGGGCGTGCAGGTGATGATTCCGTGCCTGTACGGCGCGGTGCTGTTTCTGGTGACCACCCATTTGGAGCGCAGCAGCGAGCCCATTGTGGAGGACAGCAACCTGGTGTGGATTGAGTCCTGCGTGGCGGAGCTGGCCATCGGTGCGGCCGACCGCCGCCTAATGGACCGGCTGCTGGAGATGTGCGAGCGCATCGGCCAGAGCAACCGCCGGGCCACCGTGCTGGCCGAGGACGTGGATCAGCGGCTGCTGCACGAGCTGGAGACCCTGCAGAACCAGTGCTACAAGCGGGAGGTAGACAATGCCATTGCCACCTGTGCCCGCATGACCCAGCTGCTCAAGCGGCGGGAGGAGATTTTGCAGGGCCTGCCCTTAGAGAGCCAGCCGTCGGCCCCGGCCGTTCCGGAGTGACCCGGACGCAAACGGCAAACAAAAACGCGATGCAGAATTCTGCATCGCGTTTTTTGCTGCCGGGGGGCAGCTGTATGGCCGGGAAGGCTTATTGATTCCGCTTGCGCCGCTCCAGATAGTCGTTCAGGTCGGCGTTGCGGATGTCGGTGATGAACATATGGCCGGGGGCGTGGGTGATCACAATGGGGGGCTTGGCGTTTTCCACGGCGGCCTGGGGGGTCACGCCGCAGGGCCAGAACACCGGGATCTCCCCTTCCCGGATCTCCACCGGGTCGCCGTAGTCCGGCTTCATCACATCGGCCACGCCGATGGCTTCCGGGTGGCCGATCTGCACCGGGGCGCCGTGCACGTTGGGCATGGCGGCGGTGATCTCATAGGCACGCTGGGCCTGCTCGGGGGTCATGGGGCGCATGCTGCACACCATGGGGCCTTCAAACGGGCCGGCCTTTTTGGTGGCAATGCTGGTTTTGAACATGGGCACGTTGCAGCCCTGCTCAATGTGCCGCACGGGAATGCCCGCGGCCAGCAGCGCCTCTTCAAAGGAGAAACTGCACCCGATCAGAAAGCCTACGTAGCCCTCTTTCCAGTAGGCGGAGGCGTCGGTCAGCTCTTTGGTGAACACGCCGTTTTCGTACACCCGGTAGCGGGGAATGTCGGTGACCAGGCTGGCTCCCTCGCCCATGGCGTGGGTGAGGGGGCTGCCCTTCACGATCTCCAGCACCGGGCAGGGGAAGGGATTCAGGCGGGTGTACTCCTCAAAATCGGCGGCGTACTCCGGCGGCAGAATGACCAGGTTGGCCTGGGCGTAACCGGCGCACATACCCGCCGTGGGGAAGTCGATCTCGCCCCGGCGGATGGCGGCCCGCACCTGGGCGGGGGTCTGGTGGATGTAAGGGGTAATGTCAAAAGCCATGGGTCGGCTCCTTTCTTGTTGGGGAAAAACGGCGGACGGGGTTCAGGCGGCAGGCGGAAAAGTCGGGCGGGTTTTCCACCATTCAGAGCGCTGCTTGTGGAAAACGCGGGACGCCCTGGGGCTTACCCCTTTACCACATCGGCCAGCAGGGCCAGCGCGCCCCGCTGGAAGTGCAGGGCCTGCTGGGCGGCCTGAACGCTCACCGCCTCAAAGCGGACCTTGTCCCCGGCCTTCAGCTGGGCCAGAAGGCGGAAGTCCGCCGAGATGACGGTGGCGATTTTGGTGTAGCCGCCGGTGGTCTGCCGGTCGGCCCCCATGAGGATGGGCTTGCCGCTGCCGGGCACCTGAATGGCCCCGAAGGCGATGCCGTCCGAGATGATGTCGCCGCCATTTTTGTGCTGGATGGCTGGGCCGTCCATGCGGCAGCCCATGCGGTCAAACTCGTTGGTCACGGTGTATTCGCTGCCCAGGAAGGTGGCTACGCCCTCGGGGGTGAAGGCGTCGTCCTGCGGGCCGAGCACCACCCGGAGGGTGTACACCGGCCGGGGCACGAACTCCGGCGCAATGGCCCGCTGGTGCAGGTTGGCGTAACCGGCCACCGGGGCGCGCAGGCCCAGCGCGTCCCCTTTTTGCAGCTTGCGGCCCTCAAAGCCGCCGATGGCGGCCTTCATGTAGGTGGAGCGGCTGCCCATTACGAGGGGAATGTCCAGCCCGCCCGCAAAGGCGATGTAGGCCCGGCAGCCCGCTTTGGGCACCCCGAAGCGCAGGGTCTGCCCGGCCTTTACGGCCAGGGCGGCGTAGGCGGGCACGGGCTGGCCGTCCACCGTGGGCGAAAGGTCGCCGCCGGTAATGGCGATGACCTCGTCCGTCTCAAATTTCAGCTGCGGCCCCATGAGGGTGCACTCCAGCACGGCCTCGCCCTGGGGGTTGCCCACCAGAATGTTGCCGATGGCGGCGGCCCGGGGGTCTATCACGCCGGAGACCGACACGCCGAACTGCTGGTAGCCCACCCGGCCCAGATCCTGCACAGTGGTCAGCAGGCCGGGGTTCAGCACGGTAATGCTCATTGTACGTCCTCCTCTCTGGCGTGGCAGCGGCAGGTGTAGCCCTCGCCCGCCTCCAGCGCGGCGATGCGGTCGTACTCTGCCTGGTCAATGGGATAAAAATGGATGTACTGCCCGGCCTTGGGCAGAATGGGCACGGCCCGGTGGGGGTCGTACATCCGCACCGGGGTGCGGCCGATGAGCTGCCAGCCGCCGGGGGAAGCAATGGGGTACACGCCGGTCTGGCTGCCGGCAATGCCCACCGAGCCGGCCGGGATGGACACCCGGGGCTGGGCCAGGCGGGGGGTGTTCAGGCGCTCATCCAGCCCGCCCAGATAGGTGAAGCCGGGGGTAAAGCCCAGCATATAGATGAGGTATTCGGGCCTGGTGTGCCGGGCGATGACCTCCTCGGGGGTCAGGCCCGCGTGCTCGGCCACAAAGGCAAGGTCCGGCCCGGCCTCGCCGCCGTACAGAACCGGGATCTCCAGCACCTGGCTGGGGGGCAGGGCGACCTGATCCAGCCCGCCCAGCACCGCCGTCAGGCGGGCCTTGAGGGCTTCGTACCCGATGACCTCCGGGTCGTAGTGGATCATCATGCTGCGGTAGGTGGGCACCAGCTCGGTCACGCCGGGAATGGCCGCGGCCTCCAGCGCCAGACCGAAGGCCCGGATGCGCCGGTTGATGGCCTCGCTGATCTCATTGCCGAATTCCACCGAGAGCGAGGTGTCCCCGGTGAGCAGAAAACGGGGCTGTTCCATGCACGGTACCTCCTTACACGATCTGGGCGATGGGGGCGATGGTCACGCCCTCGGCTTCCAGTCTGGCCCGGATGCGCCGGACGAACTCCACGGCATCCGGGTTGTCGCCGTGCACGCAGATGGAGTGGGCCTCAATGGCCACCTCTTCGCCGGTGATGGCCGTGACCTTGCCCTCCTTCACCATGCGCACGGTGCGGGCAATGGCCTCATCCGCGTCGTGGATCACCGCGCCGGACTTGGAGCGGGGCACCAGGCTGCCGTCGGCCTGATAGGCCCGGTCCGCAAATACCTCGCTGGCCACCCGCAGCCCGGCGGCCCGGCCCGCGCTCAGCAGCTTGCTGCCCGCAAGCCCCAGCAGGATCACGTTCTTGTCCACCGAGGCAATGCCCTCGGCAATGCCGGCGGCCAGGGCTTCGTCCTTGGCGGCCATGTTGTACAGGGCGCCGTGGGGCTTCACGTGCTGCAGAGCCACCCCGTGGGCGGCGCAGAAGGCCAGCAGTGCGCCCATCTGGTACTGCACATAGGCCTTGGCCTCGGCGGGGGTGCACACCATGTTCCGGCGGCCGAAGCCCATCAGGTCCGGATAGCCGGGGTGCGCGCCCACGGCCACGCCCGCCGCCTTGGCCGCGGCCACGGTCTTGTCCATCACCAGCGGGTCGCCCGCATGGTAACCGCAGGCCACGTTGACCGAGGAGACGTACTGCACCACCTGGCTGTCCAGCCCGATGGTGTATGCGCCGAAGCTCTCGCCCAGATCGCTGTTCAGATCGACTTTGTACATAAAAAAGAACCTCCTTGCCGGGGCGGGGTGCGCCGCCGGATGTGTTTTCGGTTTTGAAGAATGTGCCCGCCCGGCGGTGTTGACAGCCGCCCCGGCGGATGAGGTATAATAAATTGGTTTTATTTGCGCGGGGAGAGGCACTGCACCGGCCGCGGGGCCGATGCCGGGCCGTTCGGGGCTGCATTTATGAGCCAGCCGGAGATATTTCTCCCACTCTGGTTATACCACGCCCCGGCGGGTTTGGCCAATGCTTTTTCTGGCCGGGAACCATAACCAAACCGTTATGAACAGCGCGGGGCACCGCCCGCGGAGAGGAGCCGCCATGAACATCAACATGCTGGAGTATCTGGCCGCCATTGAACAGTACGGCAGCCTGTCGGAGGCGGCACGGCACCTGTACGTCTCCCAGCCCTACCTGAGCCGCCTGGTGCGCCAGGCCGAGCAGGAGTACGGCCTGACCATTTTCACCCGCGGGCGGGAGGGGCTGTGCCCCACCGAACAGGGCCGCCTGTTTTTGCAGATGGGCCGGGACCTGGCCGCCCAGGCCCAGCAGTTCCGCCGCACCTTTCAGGGGGCAGGCGGCGCGGCCAGCCTGCGCATTGCGGCCTTCCCCTCCACCTATGGGGTGGACGCCTTTTTGCAGCTGCTGGCGGAAAACCCAGGCCGCACCCTGCGGCTGGGCTATGAGGAGCAGTCCTCCGTGCAGGTGGTGCAGCAGGTGCACACCCGCCAGGCCGATCTGGGCATTCTGTTTTTGAAGGAGCGCAACCGGGTGTCCAACGAGGCGTTTTTTCACGCCCGGCGCATTGCCCTGCACCGGGTGGCTTCCACCCGGATGCACCTGCTTCTGCGGGCGGGCCACCCGCTGACCCAAATGCCCGGCTTTGGGCTGGAGGAGCTGTACCGGTACGGGCTGGTGATGTTCCGCTCTCAGCCGGGCACCGGGGTGTACAGCCTGGAGGACGGCTATTACAACGACGTTTCACTGGCGGACCTGCTGGAGTTTGACCGGTTCCGGCAGGTGATCTCGGTGCGCAGCCGGGCCACCATGCACAACCTGCTGGCCCAGACGGACTGCATCGCCCTGGGCAACCAGATCGAAGGGGAAGAACTGGCGGAGTTCGGCCTGTGTTTTCTGCCCTTCCCCTACCCGCCCCACACCCAGGACCCGGAGGGCTACAACAACAGCCTGTACTGCATCCATCTGAAGGACCAGCCCCTCTCGCCGCTGGGGCAGCGGTATGTGGAGTGTTTGAAGCGGGTGTGCGGGGTGCAGGGATAAAAAGCGCCCCCGCCGGGCAGGGAATCCGGCGGGGGCGGAAAGGGATGTGCCGGCGCTCGAGGGAAGGCCGGCGCGGGAAAGGCTCAGAACACATAGACGGAAATGCCCATAAACAGGAACTGCAGCACCACCATGATGAAGAACAGCGGTGTGATGAATCGGTACCACCGGTTCAGAGGGATGCCCATCAGGCCGCACTGCAGCGAGCAGTTGGTGGGCCAGAACATATCCGAAAAACCGTCGCCGAAGCAGTAGGCCAGCACGGCGGTCTGGCGGCTCAGGCCCACAATGTCGGCCACCGGGGCCATGATGGGCATGGTGATGGTGGCCTGGCTGGACGAGCCGTCGATGAAGAAATTGATGAGGCTCTGAAGTACCAGCATCCCGATGGCAGAGAGCACCGGGTTCGAGGTTTTCAGCAGCGAGGACAGGGCGTGCACGATGGTGTCGGAGATCAGGGCCTCCTGCATGGTGATGAGAATGCCCCGGGTAAAGCCGATGATGAGGATGGAGGGCACCACGCTTTTGGTGGACTCGATGAAATCCTGCATCACCTGGGTCAGGCTGCTGCCGCCTGCCACGCCCACCACGAACATCATGGCCAGGAACATGGCGGAAAGCTCGTCAATGTACCAGCCCAGGCAGGTGGTGCCGTACAGCATGATGCCCACGGTGCCCACAAACAGCACCAGGCACAGTTTGCGCCGCCCGGTCATGGCCACATCGGTGGGGTCACCGGCCATTTGCAGCGGCTCCACCTCGTCGCAGTTGTACAGCACCGATTTGGTGGGGTCGGCCTTTACCATGCGGGCGTAGCGCATCACATACCAGATGGCCACCCCCTCAAACACCACAAACACGATGGCCCGGAACCACACGCCGGAGTTCAGGGGAACCTCGGCGATGGTCTGGGCAATGCCCACCGAGAAGGGGTTCACCGTGGCGGCCGCAAAGCCGGTGGCCACGCCCACATACACCACCACGCCGCCCACCAGCGTATCGTACCCCAGGGCCGCCATAATGCCCGCAAACACGGGAACAAGGCCGTAGGTCTCCTCAAAAATGCCCAGGGTAGAACCCAGCAGGCCGAACAGGAGCATACCCACCGGGATGAGCAGCTGGGTGCGGTCGCCCACCAGCCGGATGAGGGCATGAACGGCGGCGTGCAGCGTGCCGTTTTTGTTCAGCATATACACAAAGCCATAGGCAAACACAACCAGGAACAAGATATTTGCCGCGCTTACGTACCCTCGATACACCGAAAGGAAAATATCGAAGATCCCGGGCTGCTTTCCCTCCACATAATGGAAGCTGTCCGGCAGAACAATGGTTCGCTTGGCGGCTTCATCAAATACGCGGTCATACTGACCGGAGGGGATCACATAGGCCATGGCCACCACGGCCAGCAGGATCATGGTCAACAGCACATAGGTGTGCGGCAGCTTGATATGGAGCAGTTTGTCCTTCCACTTTGTGCGTTTCAGCATATGGGTTCTCCTTCAATGAAGACGTGGCGGGCCCGTGCCGTTACGTCGAAGGGGTGGGCGTTCCACACCACCAGGTCGGCGTCCTTGCCCACCTGCAGCGAACCCTTCCGGTCATCAATGCGCAGCACCTGAGCCGGGTTCAGGGTCACCGCCTTCAGTGCCTCGATCTGGTCCATGCCGTAGCGGGCAGCCATTTCGGCGTAGGTGGGCAGATAGTACAGCGGGGTCACGTCATGGTCGGCGGTCAGGCACACCTTCACGCCCGCCCGGCTGAGCACCCCGGCGGTTTCAAAGCTCTTGGCCCACACCTCGTTTTTGGAGGCACAGCCCATGCTGGGGCCTACGATGGCGGGGTAGCCGCTCTTGGCGATGTAGTCGGCCACGGCAATGCCGTCGGTGCAGTGGATGAGCACCACGTCCAGGTCGTATTCCTTGCCGATGCGAATGGCGGTGCAGATGTCGTCCGACCGGTGCACATGCAGGTGCAGGGGCATTTTCTTTTCCAGCACCAGGGCCATGTTCTCCATGCCGGGGTCCTTCCGGAAGTGGCTGCCGTTCTTTTCGGCCTGGGCCCGGTCATACATATATTCTTTGGTGTCCTCCAGGCACTTTCGCAGGGTGTAGGCAACGCCCATGCGGGAGGCAAAGCCGTGCTTGGCGGTTTTGGGGTTTTCGCCCAGCGCGCCCTTCATGGCGGCGTGGCGCAGAACGAGCATCTCATCGGCCACCGTGCCCTTGAGCTTGGCCACCGAGCACACGCCGCCGATCACGCCGTCGCTGCCGGGGCACACCAGCACGCTGGTCACGCCCGCTTTGGCCGAACGCTCCACCGCCCGGTCAAAGGGATACATGCCGTCCAGCACTTCCAGCTGGGGGGTCAGTGCGTCGGAATAATCGCAGCAGTCGTCGCCGATGGAGCCCATGCCCTCTTCGCTGATGAGCAGGTGGCTGTGCGCGTCGATCAGGCCGGGGGTGATGTAGCTGCCGGAGGCATCCAGCACCTCTTCCCCCTCTTCCGGGGCCAGGGCCGGGGCCATTTCGGTGATCTTGCTGCCGCACACGCGAATGTCTTTCACTGCAAAGCAGTTTTCAACAAAATCCAATACCAGTCCGCCTTTGATAAGCATAGAAAAAACGCTCCTTTTTTGTGATGATGCACAAATAGACGGCAGGCCGAAGCCGCCGCCTATCTGCGCGAGATTGTATAGGATCAGTACCCGATGAACACGGCCGCCGTGATAAAGACGAACTCCATTACGAAGAGAATGCCGAACAGAGGAGTAATGAATTTGTACCACTTGTTGATGGGCACGCCCATGAGGCCGCAGCACAGTGCGCAGGCCGTGGGCCAGAAGATGTCTGCAAAGCTGTGTCCCAGCTGATACGCCAGAACCGCGATGGAGCGGCTCATACCCACCAGCTCGGCCACGGGGGCCAGGATGGGCATGGTGATGGTGGCGGCAGAGGTGGAGCCGTTGATGAACAGCTTGACGATGTTTTCGATGATGACCATGCCGTAGGCGGCCACATAGGTGCCGGTGCCGCTCAGCAGGCCTACCAGACCGTGCACGATGGTGTCGGTGATCATGCCCTGCTTCATCAGGATGAGAATGCCGCGGGTGAAGCCCACCACCAGCATGGAGGAAACCATGGACTTGGTGGACTCGATGAAGGTCTTGCAGATCTCGGTGGCGGAGTAGCCGCTGAGAATGCCGGCCACCACCATGGCCATAAAGAAGAAGGCGCTGATCTCGTCAATATACCAGCCCAGGTTCAGGATGGCATAGAAGAGGAACAGCAGCACGCCGAAGAACTCCACCAGGCACAGGATCTGGCGGGTGCTCATCTTGGCGGCCTGCAGCTCGTCAATGCTGCGGGCCTGAATGCCGTCCAGATCGCAGCCGTACAGAACAGACTTCTTGGGGTCCTTCTTCACCTTGCGGGCGTAGGCCATCACATACAGAATGGCGATGGCTTCGGTGACCGCGAAGATGACCCAGCGGAAGCCCATGCCGGAGTACAGGGGCACCTCGGCGATGTCCTGAGCAATGGCGATGGTATAGGGGTTGGTGGTGCCGGCCGCGTAGCCGATGGACATACCCAGGAAGATGACCGCGCCGCCCACGACGGCGTCATATCCCAGCGCCATGAAGATGCCCACGAACACTGGGAACAGGCCGTAGACCTCCTCGTAAATGCCCATGGTGGAGGCCATGATGCCCAGAATGAGCATGGTGATCGGGATGAGCAGCTGTACATTGTTGCCGAACTTCTTCACCAGTGTGCCCAGCGCCGCATCCATGGTGCCGTTCTTGGTGAGGATGTACACAAAGCCGTAGGCAAACACGATCAGGAACATGATGTCCGCCGCGTCCACATAACCGGCCTCCAGCGCCAGGAACATATCGAAGATGCCGGGGGCCTCCACGTCGTCCACATATTCAAAGGAGTCGGCCACAACGATGTTCTTGCCGCTAACCGGGTCCTCTACCCGCTCGTACTGCCCGGCGGGGATGATGTGGGTGAGCACCAGTACCAAGGCCATGATGGTGATCAGGATGACATAGGTATGGGGCATCTTAAAGTTTTTCAATTTTTCTTTGATACCAGCCATGAAATTTCGTTTCCTTTCCGTTTGTTCCGCAAGCAAAACGGCGCACCTGCAGCAAAAAAGAGCCGATACAGCGGAAATTCTTCTGCTGCAGGGGGCTTGTGCAGGGAACGCCTTCAATGTTATACTCAAAGCATACACCTTCAAGCAGCTTGAAGGTCAAGAGCGGAACCGGCACTTTGGATAAGTGCCCAAGAACGGAGAGCAAAAAATGGGAAAATCGCCGGAGAAAGAGGGCTACAGCATCGGAGAAGTGGCCGATCTGCTTCAGATCGCCACCTCAAAACTGCGCCACTGGGAGGCCATGGACCTGTTTTCGGTGGAAAAACAGCCGAACCACTACCGCCGGTACGACATGGCCGATGTGGTGAACATTGCCGAAGTGCTCACCTACCGGGAGCTGGGGTTCCCCATTAGCCGCATTGAGGAGATGCGCCGCGCTGACGTGGAGGACTACGAGCAGCTGCTGCGCCTTTCCCGGGCGGAGCTGCACAAAAAGCTGGAGGAATACCGGAGCATTCTGAAGCGGATGGACCAGCAGCGAGCTGCCATCCGGGACCTGAAAAAGCTGGACGCCTGCTGGCCGCGGGCCGAGGCGGTGCCCTTTGAGCGGGTGGTGAAGTTCGACTATGAGGATGCGGAGAACATCCGCCGGTACATTCATCATCCGGCTTTGTATGTGCGCTATTTTGATACGCAGGATCTGGCCACCGAAACGCGGGGCATCGTGGCCGCGCCGGCGGACCCGGGGCAGACGCTGTGGGCTGCCGACGCCCAGCCTGCACAGCCGGGCTGGGAGACGGTGGCCTTCCCCATCCGGGAAAAGCCGGACCGGGATTATGTGACCGACCTGCCCGGCTCGCTGGAAACGCTGCGGGAGCGCTGGCACACCGGCGTGCTGCTGGCGCAGTATGTGTTCACCGCCTATGAAAATGGTGAGCGAACCGACTTCTACAAGGCCTATCTGGCGGTGCGGCCCCGGTGAGGGACAGCCCGCAGCAAAAAAACGAGCCTTCCCGTCTGGGAAGGCTCGTTTGCGGTCCTGCGATTTGTTACTGATTCCGGTTGCCCCAGCCCCACACGAAAGCGGCGGCAAAACCGGCCAGCAGGCTGAACATCCAAAGTTTCATTTTATGCATCCTCCTGGCTGCAGAACACAAAGGGCGCACCTTCTGCCGAATGGCTGAGGTGCGCCCGAATGTTTGTTACTGGTTGACGCCGTCGGGGTGGTACTCCTTGCAGGTGCACTTCTTCCACTTCAGGCCGCTGCCGCAGGGGCAGGGGTCGTTGCGGCCAATCTTCACCACCCGGCGGGGGGCTTCGCCCTTCTGACCCTGGCCGGTCTGGCCATTGGCGCGGCTGGGCACGGCACCCTCACCGGTGGGCTTGGCCACCTGCTCCCGCTTGGGGGCCTCGGGGGTGCGCAGCTCCACGGTGAGCAGCATCTTCACGGTGTCCTCACGGATGCTCTCCACCATGGCATCGAACATCTCAAAGCCCTCGATGCGGTACTCCACCACGGGGTCCTTCTGGCCGTAGCTGCGCAGCGCGATGCCCTGGCGCAGCTGGTCCATGTTGTCGATGTGGTCCATCCACTTCAGGTCCACGTTGCGCAGCAGGCAGATGCGCTCTACCTCACGCATGATGGGGGCGCCGTAGCGCTGCTCCTTGATGGCGAGGATCTTCTTGCCCCGCTCCAGCAGCATATTTTCCACGTCTTCCCGCTTCAGGTCGTTCAGCTGCTCGGTGGTGTAGTGGAAGTCGCTCTCCACGCACAGCCAGCCCAGATAGTGGCGGCGCAGGGCGGCAAAGTCCCAATCCTCGGCCACGTCGCCGGCCAAGAAGGCGGCCACGCTGGCCTTGATGCTCTCTTCCATCATCTGGTGCAGGCTGGCGCTCACGTCCTCGCCGTTCAGCACCTTGCGGCGCTGGCCGTAGATGATCTCGCGCTGCTGGTTCATCACGTCGTCGTACTGCAGCACGTTTTTGCGGATGGAGAAGTTCCGGGCTTCCAGCTTCTTCTGGGCGCTCTCGATGGTGGAGGTGAGCATCTTGTTCTCGATGGGGGTGTCCTCATCCAGATTCAGGGTGTCCATCAGGGCCTGCACCCGGTCGCCGCCGAACAGGCGAAGCAGGTCGTCCTCCAGGCTGAGGAAGAAGCGGGAGGCGCCGGGGTCGCCCTGACGGCCGGAACGGCCGCGCAGCTGGTTGTCAATGCGGCGGCTCTCGTGCCGCTCGGTGCCGACGATGAACAGGCCGCCCACGGCGCGCACCTCTTCGGCCTCGGCGCTGATGGCGGGCTGGTACTCGGCCAGCAGGGCCTCAAACCGGGCCCGGGCCGCCAGAATGTCCTCGTTGTCGGTCTCGCCGTGGCCGTCCGCCTCGGCGATCTGCTCCTCGGTAAAGCCCTCGGCCCGCATCTTGGTCTTGGCCAGATAGGGGGCGTTGCCGCCCAGCACAATGTCGGTGCCGCGGCCGGCCATGTTGGTGGCGATGGTCACGGCGCCCTTCTTGCCGGCCTGGGCCACGATCTCAGCCTCACGCTCGTGGTTCTTGGCGTTCAGCACGTTGTGGGGCACGCCCTTGGCCTTCAGCAGGCGGCTGAGGATCTCGCTCTTCTCGATGCTCACGGTGCCCACCAGCACGGGCTGGCCCTTGGCGTGGCACTCCACCACCTGCTCGATGACGGCGTTGTACTTGCCCTTCACGGTCTTGTACACCACGTCGTGCATATCCTGCCGCTGGCGGGGGCGGTTGGTGGGCACGGTGACGATGTTCAGGCCATAGATCTCGCTGAACTCGTCGGCCTCGGTGCTGGCGGTACCGGTCATACCGGCCAGCTTTTCGTACATACGGAAGTAGTTCTGGAAGGTGACGGTGGCCAGCGTCTTGCTCTCGGCGGCCACCTTCACGCCCTCCTTGGCCTCAATGGCCTGGTGCAGGCCCTCGTTGTAGCGGCGGCCGATCATCAGGCGGCCGGTGAACTCGTCCACAATGATGACCTCGCCGTCCCGCACCACATAGTCGATGTCCCGCTTCATCACGCCGCGGGCCTTGATGGCCTGGTTGATGTGGTGCAGCAGGGTCATGTTGTCGGCGTCGGTGATGTTCTCCACCCCGAAGAAGGCCTCGGCCTTCTTGATGCCCTCCTGGGTGAGGGTGGCGGTGCGGCGCTTTTCGTCCACCACGTAATCGCCGTCGGCCTGGGCGTCCTGATCCTCTTTGTCGTCCAGCTCGGTGACGACGCTCTTCTTCAGGCGGCTGGCGAACTGGTCGGCCTTCTGGTACAAAGCGCTGGAGTCGCCGCCGCTGCCGCTGATGATCAGGGGGGTGCGGGCCTCGTCGATGAGGATGGAGTCCACCTCGTCAACGATGGCGTAGGCGTGGCCGCGCTGCACCATCTGCTCCTTCTGCACCACCATGTTGTCGCGCAGGTAGTCGAAGCCGAACTCGTTGTTGGTGCCGTAGGTGATGTCCGCCCGGTAGGCGGCCTTGCGGCCCTCGGCGGTGACGCCGTGCACCACCAGGCCCACGGTCAGGCCCATAAAGCGGTACAGCTTGCCCATCCACTCGGAGTCGCGGCGGGCCAGGTAGTCGTTCACCGTGACCACGTGCACGCCCTTGCCGGCCAGCGCGTTCAGGTAAACGGGAAGGGTGGCCACCAGGGTCTTGCCTTCACCGGTCTGCATCTCGGCGATGCAGGCCCGGTGCAGCACGATGCCGCCGGTGATCTGCACGGGGAAATGCTCCATGCCCAGCACCCGGCGGCTGGCCTCGCGGCAGGCGGCGAAGGCGTTGGGCAGAATGTCGTCCAGGGTTTCGCCGTCGGCCAGGCGCTGCTTCAGCGCAGGGGTGACGGCCTGGAGCTCTTCGTCGCTCAGGGCCTCATATTTGGGCTTCAGGTCCAGCACCTTCTGGGTGATGGGCTGAATGCGCTTCAGCTCCTTATCCGAAAAGGTGCCGAACAGTTTGGTAATCAAAGACATGCTTGTTTCCACCTCAGCTGGGGCGGCCGGAACGGGGCGCAAAGCCCCGCCGGAACGCCGATCGATTCATCGGCCCGGCCGGTTCACCGGGCCAATGTCAGAACTGTCAGAACGGTTTGGGCGGCACGGCGCAAATTCTGCGCAGGGTGCGGTGCTGCCCTAATAAATGTCAGTATGTATCATAATACACCGCGCAGACGGAGCGTGTCAAACCGTGAGGTGTGGCCAAATCGTAAATCTTCGGGCGTTTTGGGCCGCCCGCTTTCTTTTCAATAGGAATATCTATGAGAAAAACTCCGCCGCGCAGAAAACAGGCCCCAAATGTCCAGCAAAAGTATGGGAAAAGGGGTTGATGTCTTGACACCTGTATGGTATGATAACAGGCGTGCCTGCTCCGGCGGGTCGTATTCAGGGCAAACAAACGCCCGAACCGCTGCGGCGGGCCGTTTTGGGGCGGCGCGCCGCAAAAAAGAAGAGGAAATCATTATGGAAGGCATCAAAGCATTTCTGAAACGAAAAAACATTGAAATTTCGGCCAAGCGCTACGGCATTGACGCGCTGGGCGCCATGGCACAGGGCCTGTTTGCCTCGCTGCTCATCGGCACCATCATCAACACCGTGGGCACCCAGTTCGGCATCGGCTTTCTCACCCAGGCGGTGGTGACCGTAGGCAGCGGCGAAAAGGCCGTGGCCTACACCGTGGGCGGCCTGGCCAGCGCCATGAGCGGCCCCGCCATGGCCTGCGCCATCGGCTATGCCCTGCAAGCACCCCCGCTGGTGCTGTTCAGCCTGATCACCGTGGGCTTTGCCTCCAACGCACTGGGCGGCGCAGGCGGCCCTCTGGCGGTGCTGTTTGTGGCCATCCTTGCGGCGGAAGCCGGCAAGGCCGTGAGCAAGGAGACCAAGATCGACATTCTGGTCACCCCGCTGGTGACGATTTTTGTGGGCGTGGCCCTCTCGGCCTGGTGGGCCCCGGCCATCGGCAAGGCGGCCAGCTCCATCGGCGGCATCATCATGTGGGCCACCGAGCTGCAGCCCTTCTTCATGGGCATTGTGGTGTCGGTGATCATCGGCGTGGCCCTCACCCTGCCCATCTCGTCCGCCGCCATCTGCGCGGCGCTGGGCCTGACGGGCCTGGCCGGCGGTGCGGCCGTGGCCGGCTGCTGCGCCCAGATGGTGGGCTTTGCCGTGATGAGCTATAAAGAAAACGGCGTGGGCGGCCTGGTCAGCCAGGGCATCGGCACCAGCATGCTGCAGATGGGCAACATCGTGCGCAACCCCCGCATCTGGATTCCCCCGACGCTGGCCAGCGCCATCACCGGCCCCATTGCCACCTGCCTGTTCCACTTCCAGATGAACGGTGCGCCCATCTCTTCCGGCATGGGCACCTGCGGCCTGGTGGGCCAGATCGGCGTATACACCGGCTGGGTGAACGACGTGGCCAGCGGTGCCAAGGCGGGCATTACCTCCATGGACTGGATCGCCATGGTGCTGGTGTGCTTCGTGCTGCCCGCCGTGCTCAGCGTGGTGTTCTGCGAGGTTCTGCGCCGCATGGGCTGGATCAAGGAAAACGACCTGAAACTGGATTGAGCAAACTGAATTGAGCGGGGCGGCTCCTCCCGCAGGGAGCCGAATCGGCCCCGCACACAAACGCCTGGTTCCTCATATATATATGGGGAGCCGGGCGTTTTTCCGTGCCCGGAAGCGAGGCGGAAGGGAGCTGAGGGGTGTGCATCTGGTGGCAGCAGCGTTGGAAGCGGCGGCGTTCCCCTGTGCCTGTACGGCGCTGGGGGCGTTGGCGGTGGTGGCCCTGCGCCGCCCGGCGGGCGAGCGGGCCAGCCGGGTGCTGCTGGGGTTTTCGGCGGGAGTGATGCTGGCGGCCTGTGTGTTCAGCCTGCTGCTGCCCGCCATTGAGCGGGCCGGCCCGGCGGGCTGGTGGCAGGCCGGGGCCGGGCTGCTGGCGGGGGTGGCGCTGCTGATGATCACCGAGGCGGCGGCCGGGCAGCTTTTGCGGGGCGAGCGGGGCCGGGCGGGCCGGGTGACCCTGGCCATTACCCTGCACAACCTGCCGGAGGGCATGGTGGTGGGGCTGGCGGCTGCGCTGGGAACCGCGGGTGAGCCGGAGGCCCTGGCCGGGGCGGCGGCCCTCTCGCTGGGCATCGGGCTGCAGAACATCCCCGAGGGGGCGGCGGTCAGCCTGCCGGTGCGGCAGGCGGGGGCCAGCCGGGCCAAAGCCTTTGGGGCGGGCGCGGCCAGCGGACTGGTGGAGCCGGTGGGCGCGGTGCTGGCGGCGCTTCTGGCGGCCCCGGTGGCCGGGGCGCTGCCCTGGCTGCTGAGCATGGCCGCCGGGGCCATGCTGTGCGCCACGCTGGAGGAGCTGGTGCCCGCCGCCTGCGGCCGGGGCCGGGCCGGTATGGCAGCGCTGGCGGTGGGGTTTGCGGTGATGATGGCGCTGGACGTGGCGTTGGGGTGAGGGCGCAGCGAGGCGGCAGATACTTTATCGAAGCAGCGTGGAATTGCAAAAACAGTGCACAGATTGCACAAATAAAGAATGCGCATTTCGTCAAACTGCCGGAGGAACCGGGCCGCCCGGGCCCCGGCGGGTATGCTATACTTAAAGAATATAATTAAGAGAAAAATGCAAGAGGAAAATGCCGGCGCGGCCCCCGGGCGGCGCACGGCCTGGAACCACGGCAGAAGGAGTTCCCCCATGAAAACGGAAAAACAACTTGCCCGCGCTTACAGCGAGCTGGCCCAGCGGCTCACCGGCAAGCGCTTCCTCACCGCCAGCGGCCTGACCCGCAAGGAGGCCGCCGCCCTGCTGAACCGGGAGGCGTGGCTGGAAAAGCTGGGCCGGGTGCTGCCCATCCGCCAGCGGGTGCTGTGCGCCGATGTGCTGGAGCTGTGCCGCCCGGAGATGGAGCGGCTGGCCGGCCCCGAACAGCCGGAAAAAGGCTGGCTGGTGTACATCTACGGCACGGCCAGCCGCATTCTGTACCCGGAGCTTGGCCCCCGGCCGGAGGACGGCCGCTGCCACGCGGCGGCGCTGTTCTATCTGGAAGTGCTGCGGCTGGTGCTGGACTATGAGCGGGAGGCCCTGCCCTTTGACCCGGCCTATGACTTTGATTTTCTGAGCCAGGAGGAGATCTCCGGCTGCACCCAGGCGGAGGAATACCGGACGTTTCTGGAGGACTGGCGGGAGCAGCACATCTATCAGCTGCTGCGCCTGGGCAACGAGGCGACCCCCTTCAGCACCCTGAGCCACATTGCGGGCGTGCACTATGTGGCCATGGCCGCCGCCCGGGGCCTGGCTGCCGCCGGGGTGCCGGTGGACCTGGCGCTGGTGAGCGGCGCGGCCGCCGGGCACGACCTGGGCAAATACGGCTGCAAGCCCGGCGAGCGGGTGCCCTACCTGCACTATTTTTACACCGACCAGTGGTTCACCCGCATGGGCCTGCCGGTGATCTCCCACATTGCGGCCAACCACTCCACCTGGGACCTGGAGCCGGAAAACCTGACCGTGGAAAGCCTGCTGCTCATCTATGCGGACTTCCGCTCCAAGCAGGAGCGGGGGCCGGACGGGCGGGAGGTGACCCGCATTTACGGGCTGGACGATTCGTTCCAGATCATCCTCTCCAAGCTGGACAATGTGGACGCGAAAAAACTGCGGCGGTATCAGTTTGTGTACGCCCGGCTGCACGATTTTGAGGATTATATGCGCAGCCTGGGCGTGGATGTGGACCTGACCGGCCACCCCGCCCCGGTGAAGGAGCTGCCCTCGGTGGTGCTGCGCAGCGTGGACGACACCATTCAGAGTCTGGTGTTCCTGGGCATCCGCCACAATCTGGACGTGATGCACACCCTGGCGGACGAGCGGGGCTTCGGCAACATTCTGGAGGCCGCCCGCAGTGAGAAGGACTGGAAGAACATCCGGGCCTATCTGGATATTTTCCGGGAGTATTCCACCTACCTGAGCGGCGCCCAGAAGAGCCAGCTGCTGGATTTCCTCTATGAGCTGCTGTGCCACCGGGAGGGCGACATCCGCCGCTACGCGGCCGATTTGACCGGCCAGGTGGTGGCCCGGTTCAATGCGGGCTACCGCAAAGAGCGCCCCGCCGATACCCCCGACGTGAACGAGCAGACCGCCCTGAGCCTGTGGGAGCTGACTCTGGCCCGGATCATCCGGCCGGACCACAAGCTCACCGCCCAGCACAAGAACTGGATCGGCTATTCGCTGAAGGGCGTGGTGGGCAGTCTGCTGGCCCACGCCCTGCCCGAGGACCTGCCGGAGTTCTTCCAGCGGCTGCTGGACTGGTACCGCCAGCCCGGCCGCATGGGCGACGGCGGAGCCTTTGCCCTGCTGGACACCCTGTATGACCTGCCGGTGGACCGCTGCACCGACGAAGAGATCGAGATGCTGGTGGAGTTTGCCGCCTTCTATTTTCTGCGGGATGCCCTGCCTCTGCGCATTTCGGCGGCCCGCTTCTTCAAGGTGCTGACGGCCCGGCTGCCCCACGGCCACCCCAGCCGCCGGCGCATTGCCCTGTTGGCCACGGCCATGCCGGTGGAAAACGACGTGACCACCCTGTTTCTGCAATACCGCATCCTCTCCAATCTGGAGCTGGATGTGACCATGCACCGGCGCATTCTGTACGGCACCGATGTGGTGAGCGAAATCTTCCTGGACAACCTGAAAACCGGCACCCCCTGGATCATCAAGGCGGTGAACATCAAGCTGCTGGCGGATCAGGTGGACCAGGGCCGCACCGACCACATCCTGCACATTGCCACCCATCTGTGCAACCTCATCAAGGTGAGCGAGCAGGTGGTGGTGCGGTGCGACGCCGGCGCGGCGCTGCTGCGCATTGTCAAGCTGCTCACCCCGGACCAGCGCAACGAGATTTCGGTGGAGCTGGTGAAGGGCCTGGAGGTGGGCGAATACGAATTTTCCAAGTACATTCCCCAGTATCTGGGCGAGTTTGCCCTCTGGCTGCCGCCGGAGCAGCTGGATGAGCTGATCGAGAACCTGCGGGCCTCCCTCTCCAGCGCCAACGAGCGCATTGTGTGCGGTGCGCTGGACACGCTGGCCGTCATTCTGGAATATTACGGCGTATACGCCAGCCAGTTTGCCGAGCCGCCGGAGGAAAACCGCCGCCGGGCCGACCGGCTGCTGGGCTGCCTGCTGGGCGGGCTGGCCAGCCACCGGGTCACGGTGCGGCAGGAGGCTTTGCAGCTGCTGGGCCAGCTGTTCGCCAGCACCCGGCTGAGCGCGGAGGAGAAAAACCGCCTGTTCGGCCTGTGCTTCCAGAAGCTGCTGTTCTTCCTGGATGAAAACCAGCCCACCATCCTCAGTCTGTATTACCGGGCCGCGGCCCTGAGCCACATCTGCCGCTTCATCTCCAACTACCATGTGGAGAACGGCCGCCTGCCCGTGAGCATCTGGAACAAGGTGGCCTTCTTCCCCGGCACGTTCGACCCGTTCACCCTGTCCCACAAGGGCATTGTGCGGGCCATTCGGGACATGGGCTATGAGGTGTATCTGGCCATTGACGAGTTCAGCTGGTCCAAAAACACCCAGCCCCATCTGGTGCGCCGCCAGATCGTGAGCATGTCGGTGGCGGATATGTTCCACGTGCACCTGTTCCCGGATGAAATTCCGGTGAACATCGCCAACCCCGGCGACCTGGCCCGGCTCAAGGCGGTGTTCCCCGGCCGGGAGGTGTACCTGGTGGTGGGCAGCGACGTGATCGCCGGGGCCTCGGCCTACACGGCCCCGCCCCGGGAAAACTCGGTGCACAATATGAACCACATCGTGTTCCGCCGGGCCAGCCAGTCCGAGCGGGAGGTGGACCACCAGCGTGACCCCAAGGATTTCATCACCGGCAAGGTGGTGGAGCTGGAGCTGCCCACCCATCTGGAGGACATCAGCTCCACCCGCATTCGGGAGAACATCGACCTGAACCGGGACATCTCCAACCTGATCGACCCGGTGGCCCAGCAGTTCATCTACCAGCGGGGCCTGTACCTGCGGGAGCCGAAGTTCAAGCGTGGCCTGCCGGACCGGAAGTTCCGCTTCCGGTTCGAGCGCAGCCCGGAATTTGGCTTTTTGCGGGAGCTGACCCACGGCGTGCTGGGCGAAAGCCCCGAGGCCGGGCTGCTGGCGGCGGACCTGCTGCAGACCGGCGATGGGGTGATGGCCCTGTGCCTGCCGGACGGCGCGCCCGTGGGCTTTGCCCGCCTGCGCTTTTTGCAGCCGGAGCAGCTGTTCAGCACGCTGCACGACCTGAAGCTGGCCGACCATGTGCGCCGCAGCGCCTGCGGGCGCATTCTGCTCATCAGCGGGGTGTATCTGCGCCGGGGCGAACCCCTGCCGGACGCCTGGCAGCTGCTGGTGGCTGAGACCGTGGCCACCAGCCTGGCCCACACCTGCAACTACGGCGTGTGCGCCCCGCTGGACGACCACTGCACCGACGGCCTGAAGGACGCGCTGGAGCGGCAGGGCTTTGTACCCGCCGAGCAGAGCGAACGGCCGGTGTGGCTGGTGGATATGCACCAGCCGCTGGTGCTGATGCAGAACCTGGCCACCACGTTGAAGGAGCCCTTTGCCAGCGATGAGCGGGCGCTGGCCGCCTGCCGGGCCGCCCACCGCCGCCTGCAGCTGACCATGGCCCGTATGTACCCGGGCAAGCTGGTACTGAGCCTGCCCTCCGGCTCCATCATGCAGCGCATGGTGGACCGCATTACCCAATTGAACGGCGTGCCCCGTGAGCCGACCCAGCCCCGGGTGCTTGGCCCGGTGATGTGCGTGCCCTTCGGCAAAATTCTGCGCGGGCGGGTGGTGCCCAACACCGTGACCAAGACCCTGCACACCGACAAGGTGTACGAGCCGGACCTCTCCCGCGATACCATCGAGCCGTTCCCCGGGTACAGCCCCCTGATCAGCCAGATCCGGGCCATCAAGTCCTTCGGCCGGCCGGTGGTGCTGGTGGACGACCTGCTGCACCACGCCGGCCGCCTGAAGGCCATTCTGCCCCTGTTCAAGCAGGAGGGCGTGGAGATCCGCACCGTGCTGGTGGGTATGCTCTCCGGCTACGGATGGGACAGCATGGCCGACTGGGGCCTGCCGGTGGAGAGCGTATACACCATTCCCACCCTGCGGCACTGGTTTGTGGAGTCCACCCTATACCCCTTCATCGGCGGCGACACGGTGCGGCGGTCCACCCGCCAGGCGGCGGGCCTGCAGCCCTCCATCAACATGATCCTGCCCTACATCACCCCCCGGCTGGAGGACTGCGGCCGGGAAGCTCTGTTTGACTTCTCCGAGTGCTGCCTGGAGAACGCCCGGGATCTGTTCCGGATGCTGGAAGGACTGTACCGCGCCCAGTACGGCCGCAACCTGACGCTGGCCCGCCTGAGTGAGGCGGTGATCCTGCCGCTGTGCCCGGACAAGGGCAGCTGCATGAGCTACGATGAAAATCTGGCCCCGTCGGTGTATCTGGAAAATGACCTGGAGCTGCTGCGCCGCACCCGCGCCTTTGCGCTGGGCGGTGAATAAACCGCGCCTGTGCGCCGTGGCACCGGCAAAGCCTTGCCCGCCGCGGCGCCTGCCCTTATAATGAAAAACAAGAAATAGGAAGCAAGAGATGGGGAATGTGCCCCATGACAGGAGGAACAATCATGCTGAATTATTATCAGATCGGCGGCGCGCTGTGCTGCAGCGCCGAGGAGCTGCCCTACCCCGCGGCCCAGCCGGGCCAGCTGGGCGACGGAGTGCTGAACTATCTGGTCCGCCGGGAGGACCTGACCCGCAACCGTGCCAGCTGGAAGGTGAACGACCTGCGCACGCTGGACGCGGCCGAGGATGTATCCTGGCTGAACGGCAAGGCGCTGCCCGCGCTGGAGCGGGGCCTGGCCGATGGCACCGTGGCCGATGCGGCCGAGCAGGGCCGCCTGCGGGCGGTGAACCTGGCCTACCCCGCCTGGGAGAGCCTGCTGGCCCCGGCGGCCCCCAAGAAAAAACAGCGGCTGCACCTGCTGGCTTTGGGTGATGTGGGCAGCACCCTGCTGCTGGGCCTGCGGCTGATGGGCGCGGATGTGCTGGACTCCATCGGCATCTGCGATGTGAACGAAAAGGCCGCCGCCCGCTGGGAGTTTGAGATCAACCAGATCGCCTTCCCCTGGAACTACGACGCCCTGCCCCCGGTGGACGTGGTGCCCATGGACAAGCTCATGGACTGCGACGTGTTCGTGTTCGTGGCCAGCAAGGGCATTCCCCCGGTGGGCAGCGGCGTGAAGGACGTGCGCATGGCCCAGTACGAAAACAACAAGGCCATTGTGAGCCAGTACGCCAAGCAGGCCCGGGAGGCGGGCTTCAAGGGGCTGTTCTGCGTGGTGAGCGACCCGGTGGACGCCCTGGCCCGCGCTGCCTGGCAGGCCAGCAACACCGATGAGAACGGCAACTTTGACGGCAAGGGCCTGCGGCCCGAGCAGGTGCAGGGCTACGGCCTGGGCGTGATGAACGCCCGCGCCGCCTACTACGCCAAGCGCCAGCCCGAGCTGTTCGGCGACTTTTTGACCGAGGGCCGCGCCTTCGGCCCCCACGGCCAGGATCTGGTGATCGCCAATTCCATCGCCAATTACGATGACGAGCGCAGCCGCGCCCTCACCAAGCTGGCCGTCACCGCCAACATGGAGATGCGGGCGCTGGGCTACAAGCCCTATGTGGCCCCGGCGCTGTCCTCCGGCGCGATCAGCATTCTGCTCACCCTGCGGGGCGAGTGGCACTACGGTGCGGTGTACTTCGGCGGCATTTACATGGGCTGCCGCACTCGCTACACCGCCGTGGGGTTGGAGACCGAGGTGCTGGATATGCCCGCCGCCCTGTTCGAGCGCATCCGCCAGGCGGAAGCCGGCCTGGCTGCCCTGAAATGAGCGGGCAGGAGGAAGCGCTGCTGGTGATCCGTCCCCGGGCCGAGGCGGCCCCCCGCATGGAGCAGGCCCTGGCCGGGGCGCTGGCGGGCCGCCGGTATGAAACGGTGGAAACGGCCGAGGCCCTGCGCCCGGTGACGGGCCGGCGGGTGCTGTTCGCCGTGGCCATCGGGGCGGACGGCGTGAACCTGGAGTATTACCGGATGCTGGCCTGGCTGCGGGACCACCCCGGCTGCCTGAAGGGCTGCCTTGGCGCGGTGATCGTGGACGGGCAGAGCGAACTTTATACCAAAACTCTCAGCCGGGAGCTGGTGCTGGCGGCCAACCTGTGCGGTTGCGCCTTCATCGGCGCGCCGCTGGTGGAGGCCACCCTCACCCTACACAACTTTGACATCAAGGCCGCCAACCTGGGCACCGACCCGCTGCACGCCTATCATGCCGCCGCCCGGGATCTGGCGGACCGGCTGATGCGCTTCGAGTTTCAGCGCCACGGGGCGCCCCGGCTGGCGGTGCTGCACGCCTCCAGCCACAAGAGCAGCAACACCTTTGCCCTGTGGCACCTCATCCGGGAAACCCTGCCCGGCTGGGAGACGGACGAGATCGGCCTGCGCAACGGCGCCGTGGCCGACTGCGGCGGCTGCCCCTACAAGATGTGCCTGCACTTCGGCGAGCAGGGCAGCTGCTTTTACGGCGGCCTGATGGTGGAGGAGGTCTACCCTGCGGTGCGCGCGGCGGACGCGGTGGTGATGATCTGCCCCAACTACAACGACGCCCTCAACGCCAACCTGACGGCCTTCATCAACCGGCTGACGGCCCTGTACCGCACCCAGAGCTTCCGCCAGAAGGCGCTGTTTGCGCTGGTGGTGTCGGGCTATTCCGGCAGTGACCTGCTGGCCCGGCAGCTGATCGGCGCGCTGAACATGAACAAGGGCTTTTATCTGCCGCCCCGCTTTGTGATGATGGAAACCGCCAACAAGGCGGGCGAGCTGATGGCCCGCCCCGGCATTGTGGACCGGGCCGAGGCCTTTGCCCACAGCATGGAGGCCGCGCTGGTGTGAAAATCAGGCGGATGAAACGGTGAAAACGGCTCTGCCGCCCCGCGGTGCGCAGGGCCGCTTTTTCGCACAGAAAGGAGAAGCCATGAGCGATCTGGAAGGCATCCGGCAGCGCCGGAGCATCCGCAAATACAAGCCCGACCCGGTGCCCCGAGAAGCCATTGAAGAGGTGCTGGGGGCGGCGATTCTGGCCCCGTCGGGCAAAAATCGCCAGCCCTGGAAGTTTTTGGTGTATCAGGGGGCGGCCAAGGCGGCCCTGCTGGACGAGATGGAGAAGGGCATTGCCCGGGAAACCGGCGGAAACGCGGCCCTGCCCGGGCTGGCCAGCGGCCTTGCCTATGCGGGGGCCACCCTGCGCACCATGCGGGCGGCCCCGGCGGTGATTCTGGTACTGAACACCAACGCCGCCTCGCCCTTTGAGGCCGGAACCCCGGAGAGCCGCTTCATGGCCATGTACGACGACCTGGCCGTGGGGGCCGCCATTCAGAATATGCTCATCCGCGCCGCCGAGCTGGGGCTGGGCACGCTGTGGATCGGCAACACCGGCTATGCCTATGAGGAGCTGACCCGCTTTGTGGGCACCGACCACCGGCTGGTGGGCGCGGTGGCCCTGGGCTGGCCGGACGAAGCCCCCAAGGCCCGCCCCCGCAAGCCGCTGGCGGACGTGGTGGAATGGCGGGAGGAGTGAGCGCGGAAGGCTTTGCACTTCTGCGGCGGGGCTGCTTTCTGCCGAGAATTTAGGCTTCCCCTCAAGCTTAAACTGCATCTATAAGCTGCGCACCCTGCCCAAAGGCGGGGTGCGCTTTTTGTGCGCCTTGCCAATGCAGCAAAACAAACGCCAAAACGACAAGATTCAAAAAACATCGGAAAAACTCATAAAAAATTAAAAAAGTGAAGCCCGAAACTGGGCACAATTTGCTTTTTTATGGAAGAAGAGGGATTAACTTTATAAAGCAAATATTCCACTTTTCCCGGTGCAAAATATGCGTTGGCCTCTGTACAGGTTTCAAATCGTATGGTATAGTAAGGGTGAAATTTAAAAATATTAAATCGATGCGATTGAATCTGCTCCGGGCGGAGCGTTCCATGGTTCGGAATGCGTTCTCTCCGGCGGCGTTTTTGGATAAACGGAAGGGACCCTGCATGAAATCGGACTGGCTGAAGCATTGGAAACAGAACGGCTTGGTGGCGCTGGCCATTGTGCTGTTCAGTGAGCTGGGCCTGCATTTCGTCATCAGCGATTTCCGCATTTCGCTGGCTGTGGTGCTGTTCCCGTTCTTCCTGCTCACCATCAGCCGGGAAACCCCCGCCTGGGAGGTGGGCGCGACGACCGGCCTTGCGGTGTGGGTGTTTCGTGTGCTGTACGCCACGGCCCGCGGCACCGCGCTGGCCGCGGCGGCGCGGGCCAATCTGCCCGGCGGCCTGTACTACATCTTTTACGGCGTTTTGTTCGGGCTGATCGTGCGCCAGCGGTATGTGTACCATTATAATAAACTCTGGTATCGGATCGCCCTGTGCGATCTTCTGGCCAACATCAGCGAGGTGCTGGTCCGGCTGGAGCTGGAGGAGAGCCTCCACTTCTACCTGATTCTGGCGGCCATCGCCCTGGGCCGCGGCGTGCTGACCATTGTGCTGCTGGCGGTGTACGGCCGCTACCACGACCTTTTGACCCACGCCGAGCATGAAGAGCGGTATCAGCGGCTGTTTTTGATGAAAACCAGCCTGCGCACCGAGCTGTACTTCATGCAGAAAAGCTGCGGCAACATCGAGGGCATTGTAAAAAATGCCTATACATTATATGAAAAGCTCAGCCTGCTGGACATTCCCCCCGAGGTGAAAAAGCTGGCGCTGTACATTGCCTGCGATGTGCACGATGTGAAAAAGGACTATCTGCGCATCACCCAGGGCATTCAGACCCAGCTGGGCGAGGACGGCGAGGACACCCTGATGCGCTTTGCCGACCTGCTGCACATCCTGCGGGAATCCACCTACCGGATGCTGGAACAGGAAAAGCTGGACATCCGGCTGGACTTTGAGCACAGCGTGGACTTTACCACCCGCCACCACTACCTGCTGATGTCGGTGCTGCGGTGCCTGGTGAACAACTCCATCGAGGCCATCACCTCGGCGGGGGTCAAACCCGGCAGCGTGGTGCGCATCCGGGCCGATCGGGTGGACGGCGACTACCTGCTTCAGGTGAGCGACAACGGCCCCGGCATTGCGCCGGATCAGCTGGACAAGGTGTTCCAGATGGGCTATTCCACAAAATTCGATTCCAAAACCGGCAATATTTACCGCGGCATGGGCTTGACCGGCGCAAAAATGTCGCTGGAAGAGCAGCTGGGCGGCAGCATCTGGGTGGATTCCATCCAGAACGAGCGCACTACCTTCTGGGTGCGGGTGCCGGCCGCCAACCTGACTGAAACCGCCAAGAAAACAAAGGAGGACGAAGTACATTCATGATCCGGATCTACATTCTGGAAGACGATCCCTCCATCATCCATAACCTTACCCAGATCATCACCAGCGAAAAGCTGGGCATCATCTGCGGCGATTCCGCCGACGGGATGCCTTCCACCGCGGAAATTCTGGCCACCCGACCGGATGTGATTATGCTGGATTTCTTTATGCCCCAGCGGGACGGCATTGAAGTGGTGACCGATCTGCGCGCCCAGGGCTGCACCGCCAAGTGCATCATGCTGAGCCAGGTGTCGGAAAAGACCCTCATCGGCAAGGCGTACAGCGCCGGAGTGGATTTCTTCATTTCCAAGCCCATCAACCTGCTGGAAGTGCGGGGCGTGATTCGGAATGCCTCCTGCCAGGTGGAAAACGAGCGCACCCTGGCCAACATCCGCAGTATGTTCAGCAGCACCAGCAGCGCACAGCCGGCGCCCCCCAGCGATGAGACCCAGCGCCTGCGCCGGGTGCAGAATGTGCTGGGTTCGCTGGGAATGTCCGGCGAAAAAGGCTCGGCCGACATTCTGAAGATGTGCGGCTACCTGTATGAAAACCACCTGACCGTGGCCCAGACCAGTGTGGGCCAACTGTGTGAGGCCCTGTGCCCCACCCCCAAGAACATGGAGCAGCGGGCCCGCCGCGCGGTGGCGGCCGGCATGGTCAACCTGGCCCACATGGGCTGTGAGGATTTCACCAACGAGACCTTCTCCCGCTATTCCGGCAGCCTGTTCCCCTTTGAGGAGATTCGGGCGGAGATGGATCACATCCGCGGCCGCCGCGCCGCCGGCGGCAAGGTCAGCCTGAAAAAATTCTTGGACGGGCTGATGATCATCATGGAGGAGTAAGCGCTTCAATCAGAAGCGGCTTTCCCTTCAAAAAACACAAGCTTTTTCTACAAATCTTTGATAGATTGCGATGCGTGGTGCTCAAACGTTCAGCAATTGCACAATGTATTCGAGAAAATCTGAAGCGTTTGCCGAAATGCACAGAAGAATTCGTCTGATAACGTTGATTTTGTAGATTTTTGACAGACGCGCAGTACACTCTTCTCAACGGAACGGAAGGCACGAAGCCTTCCGGGTGTGAGAAATCTTGAGAGAAGAGGAGAGAATCGAATGCTTGAACTCAATTTGAACATGTACCATGCAACGGCCATTGCGGCATTGGTACTGCTGCTGGGCCGGTGGATCATCAAAAAGGTCCCCGCCCTCAACAACTACTGCATTCCCGCGCCCGTGGTGGGCGGCCTGGTGTACGCTCTGGTTCACCTGGCCCTGTACGCTGCCGGTGTGCTGACCATCAGCTTTGACGGCACCCTGCAAACCTTCTTCATGACCGTGTTCTTCACCAGCGTTGGCTTCATGGCCAGCTTCAAGCTGCTGAAGAAAGGCGGCATCCAGGTTGTGATCTTCCTGGTGGTTGCCGTTGTGCTGGTCGCCCTGCAGGATGTGCTGGGCACCGCGCTGGCCGCCGTGTTCGGGCTGGATCCCCGCCTGGGCCTGTGCATGGGCTCCGTTCCTCTGGTGGGCGGCCATGGCACTTCCGGCTCCTTCGGTCCCCTGATTGAGAGCCTGGGCGTTCCCGGTGCTGCTACCGTGGCCATCGCGGCTGCGACCTACGGCCTGGTCTCCGGCAGCCTGATGGGCGGCCCTGTGGCCCGTGCCCGCATCAAAAAGCACAACCTGCATTCGGACGGCGGCACCATCAACCAGAATGACGGCGAAGTGGTTACCACCCAGGCGGTTGAGAACGATCGCTTCCTGAACGCAGCCCTCTACTTTGCGCTGGCCATCGGCCTGGGCGCTGTGGTTTCCCAGTTCCTGCAGGACATCGGCCTGACCATGCCCAGCTACATCGGCGCCATGCTGGTGGCTGCCGCCATCCGCAACATCGTGGACGCCGCCCACATCGAAGCTCCCATGATTGAGATCGACGCCCTGGGCAACCTGAGCCTGAGCCTGTTCCTGGCCATGGCCCTGATGAGCCTGAAGCTGTGGCAGCTGGTGGATCTGGCCATTCCCATGATCGTCATCCTGCTGGCCCAGACCGCGATGATGGCCGTTTACACCTACTTCGTGGTGTTCAACGTGATGGGCCGCGACTATGAGGCCGCCGTTATGTCCAGCGCTACCTGCGGCTTCGGCATGGGCGCTACCCCCAACGCCATGGCCAACATGCAGGCCGTGACCAAGAACTACGGCCCCGCTCCCCGCGCCTTCTTCGTGGTGCCTCTGGTGGGCAGCCTGTTCATCGACTTCTTCAACAGCATGATCATTACGGCTTTCCTGAGCTTCCTGGGCTAAGGCCCCGCGGCTCGGTAAAGATACAACCGGGGCAGATGCCCCAAAGCCAGGGGCAGACGCCGGGCAACCGGCGCTCTGCCTGCGGCTTGTTCCAAAGAGCGGAAATCGTTCCACGATGCGGAAAAATCCTTCATTTTTGAAGGACGCCCCCTGTGGAAGGTTTTCGACACTTTGTGAAGAAATCCCCCAAAACCATCGTCAAAAGCGCCAAAGGAGGCGGGGCAAAGCACAGCAAATTAGCCAAAGTTCTGGTGAAAACGGCAAAACAGCAAGATATGCGTGGTATTTTTTTGTAGGTTTTTGTTGCGGTTGCATTACACTCTAAGCATCGGGAGAAAGAGTGAGCTTTCTCCCAATGTGTGAGAAATCTTTAGAGAAAAGAGGAGAATGTAACTTGCTGGAAATCAATCTGAACATGTACCATGCAACCGCCATTGCGGCGCTCGTGCTGCTGCTGGGCCGCTTCATCGTGAGCAAGGTCCCCCTGCTGCGCAACTACTGCATTCCTGCCCCCGTGGTGGGCGGCATTGTGTACGCTCTGGTTCACCTGGGCCTGTACGCCGCCGGCATCGCGACCATCAGCTTTGATGGTACCCTGCAGAGCTTCTTCATGACCGTGTTCTTCTGCAGCGTTGGCTTTATGGCCAGCTTCAAGCTGCTGAAGAAGGGTGGCATCCAGGTTGTGATCTTCCTGGTTGTTTCCGTTGTTCTGGTCGTCCTGCAGGACGTGCTGGGCACCGGCATGGCCGCTGCCTTCGGTCTGGATCCTCGTCTGGGCCTGTGCGTCGGCTCCGTTCCCATGGTCGGCGGTCACGGCACTGCCGGTTCCTTCGGTCCCCTGATCGAGAATCTGGGCGTTCCCGGTGCTGCTACCGTGGCCATCGCAGCTGCTACCTTCGGCCTGGTGGCCGGCAGCATGCTGGGCGGCCCCATCGCCAGCGCCCGCATCAAGAAGCATGGCCTGCATTCCACCGAGAATGCCGTGTCTCAGGATGACCAGCCGGTGGTCACCACCCAGGCCGTTGAGAACGACCGCTTCCTGAACGCTGCTCTGTACTTCGCCATTGCCATCGGCCTGGGCGCTGTTGTGTCCCAGTTCATCCAGGATGCCGGCCTGACCATGCCCAGCTACATCGGCGCTATGCTGGTGGCTGCGGTCATCCGCAACATCGTGGACGCTGCCCACATCGAGGCCCCCATGGTTGAGATCGACGCTCTGGGCAACCTGAGCCTGAGCCTGTTCCTGGCGATGGCCCTGATGGCTCTGAAGCTGTGGCAGCTGGCCGACCTGGCTATCCCCATGATCGTGATGCTGATTGCGCAGACCGTCCTGATGGCGATCTTCACCTACTTCGTGGTGTTCAACATCATGGGCCATGACTACGAGGCCGCCGTCTTCTCCAGCGCTACCTGCGGTTTCGGCATGGGCGCTACCCCCAATGCAATGGCCAACATGCAGGCCGTTGCCAATAAATATGGTCCCGCTCCCCGCGCCTTCTTCGTGGTGCCTCTGGTGGGCAGCCTGTTTATTGACTTCTTCAACAGCATGGTTATCACGGCTTTCCTGTCCTTCCTGGGCTAATCCCGGGGCGGATCGGTTAGTATAGTAAGCGGCTCTTGCCAGAGAGCCAAACCACCATCCCTCATTTTATTCTATTTTTTGATCCACGCCGAAACTGCGTGGGAAATCAGGAGGTAAGAAACAATGAACAAGTACATTGAGCGCGTGCTGGCCGAGACCAAGGCCAAGAATGCCCAGGAGCCCGAGTTCCTGCAGACTGTCGAAGAAGTTCTGAGCAGCCTGGAGCCCGTCATCGATCAGCATCCCGAGTACGAGGAAGCTGCTCTGCTGGAGCGTATGATCGAGCCTGAGCGCGTGATCGAGTTCCGCGTTGTTTGGGAAGACGATAACCACAAGCCCCATGTCAACCGTGGCTACCGCGTGCAGTACAACAGCGCCATCGGCCCCTTCAAGGGCGGCCTGCGCTTCCATCCCTCTGTCAACCTGTCTGTTGTGAAGTTCCTGGGCTTCGAGCAGACCTTCAAGGACAGCCTGACCGGCCTGCCCATGGGCGGCGCTAAGGGCGGTTCTGACTTCGATCCTCGCGGCAAGAGCGATCGCGAGATCATGCGCTTCTGCCAGGCCTTCATGCATGGCCTGTGGCAGTTCATCGGACCCGAGGTCGACTGCCCCGCTGGCGACCTGGGCGTGGGCGGCCGTGAGATCGGCTACCTGTACGGCGAGTATCGCCGCATTAAGTGCATGAGCGAGAACGTTGCTCTGAGCGGCAAGGGCCTGAGCTTCGGCGGTTCTCTGGTTCGTCCTGAGGCTACCGGTTTCGGCGCTGTGTACTACCTGGAGAGCGTGCTGCAGCACGAGGGCGACACCATCAAGGGCAAGACCATTGCTGCTTCTGGCTTCGGCAATGTGTGCTGGGGCATCTGCACCAAGGCTGCTCAGCTGGGCGCCAAGGTCGTGACCCTGTCCGGCCCCGACGGCTACGTGTACGATCCCGAGGGCGTTTGCACCAAGGAGAAGATCGACTTCCTGCTGGAGATGCGTGCTTCCGGCCATGATAAGGTCCAGGATTACGCTGACAAGTTCGGCTGCCAGTTCGTGGCCGGCGAGAAGCCCTGGGGCGTCAAGGCTGACATCATCATGCCCGCTGCTACCCAGAACGATGTGAACATGGAGCAGGCTAAGAAGATCGTTGCCAACGGCATCAAGTACTACATCGAAGTTGCCAACATGCCCACCACCAACGACGCTCTGCGTTACCTGATGGATCAGAAGAACATGATCGTTGCTCCTTCCAAGGCTGTCAACGCCGGCGGCGTGTCCGTGTCCGGTCTGGAGATGAGCCAGAACCAGGAGCATCTGTGCTGGACTGCTGAGGAAGTCGATGGCAAGCTGCGTCAGATCATGAAGAACATCCATGATTCTTCCGCTGCTGCTGCTGAGCGCTACGGCCTGGGCTACAACCTGGTTGCCGGCGCCAACATCGTGGGCTTCCAGAAGGTTGCCGACGCCATGATGGCTCAGGGTTGGGTGTAATCGTTACACCAGAAATTGCCAAACTCAATAAGCTGGAACAGAGCGGGGGTCCATGCCCCATAGGGCGATTGCCGGCGTAAGCCGGACGAGCCCCCAGGCTCTCTTATCAGCCGGGATGGTACAGGCGCTCCGTCCGCATTTGCGGGCGGGGCGCCTTGTCCTGTCTATGGGGCACTTGCCGCGGCGAGTCAGCACATTTGCCGGGGTGAGGGCTTCCCTCTCCCGGTGGGCTGTGTGCCCACTGGCAGCGGCCGGGCGGCGAGCCGGGGTGAAGGCGTTCGTTTGTGGCGCTAGCTTCAACTGTGTTCCGGTGTGCTTTTCCCCTGCCTGGTGAGCATTCGCGCCCACAGGCCGCCGCTCCGGTGCTCTTATGTAAAATGACGCCGAGTGGGTGCCAACCCGCGCCGCCGCAGGCAGAATGCACAAATTGTGTGGGCGATTGGAACAAAATCACGCGGGCCTATTGTGTTTTTTGCTGCAATCGGCGATAATAATTTTACAATGAGTTTGTTTTTGAACAAGTGTTTTGAGCAAGCGTAAGAATTCGGAAAAATGAATGCGGCTTTTCTGCCGTTTTGGGCGAGAAGCCCCACGGCGGAAAGGACGTTCTGGGTTGAACAGGCGCCGCAAGGAGAGCGTATGGGCGAAAAGGTGTTTTTGCTGCGGGACGCAGACGTTTCGGGCAAGAAATTGTTGTGGGATGCCGGGCTGGAAGTGGTTGTGGCCAAAGGCACTGGCGAAAGCGCGTGGATCGAAGAGATTCACCGGGAGCAGCCCGCGGCCATCCTCACCCGGGCCGACCGGGTGAGCGCCGCGATGATGGACGCCTGCCCCGACCTGAAGGCCATTGGCAAGCAGGGCATCGGGCTGGACTGCATCGACATGGAAGCGGCCACCCAGCGGGGCATTCAGGTGGTGTACGCCCCCGTCAGCAACGTAAATGCGGCGGCGGAGCACACCATGTTCATGATTATGGCCTGCGCCCGGCACTTTTCCTATGTGGACCGGGTGTTCCGAGGCGGCAACTTTGATGTGCGCTACGGGCTGCACAACACCTTTGAGCTGAGCGGCCGCACACTGGGCCTGATCGGCTGCGGCCATGTGGGCAGCCGGGTGGCCCAGAAGGCCAGCCTTGGCTTCGGCATGAAGGTCATCGGTTACGACCCCGCCATGGACCCGGAGGCCCCGCCTGCGGGCATCCGCCCCGCGGCGGACATTGAGGCGGTGTTCCGGCAGGCGGATGTGGTGAGCCTGCACCTGCCCAGCACGCCGGAGACCCGGAACCTGGTGGACAAGCACCTTCTGCGCATGATGAAGCCCACGGCCTCCTTCGTGAACATCTCCCGGGGCGATCTGGTGGTGGAAGAGGATCTGATCCAGGCGCTGGAAGAAGGCTGGATCGCCGGTGCGGCGCTGGATGTGTTCCGCACGGAGCCGCTGCCGCCGGACAGCCCGCTTCTGGCCCAGCCGGGGCTGTTCCTCACGCCGCACGTGGCGGCCGCCGTGGAACAGGCGGTGCAGGGCAGCTGCCGCGCTGCCTGCCAGGGTGTGGTGGAGGTGCTGACCGGCCAGCCGGTCACCTGGCCCGCCAATCACCCGCTGCCCGTTCAGGAGTGACCGACTGTGCAAATGCCGGCATCGGCCGGCGGCACGCTCGATTGGCAAATTGAACAATACGGCCCGAACGGCCCTCTGCCCCATCCGGGGCGGGGGCCGTTTTTTTGTGTGCGGGCTGCTGCCGGGATGCGGTCGATTTCCGACGAAACAATGGGAAAAAATATACGGGTGCGCACCGCAATACTTGTATTGTTTGCTGCAAGGCAAACGGGTGCGCGGCAGTGTTGTGAAAAAATCACAGCAACGCTTTACAGCGCAAAAGCTGCGAAACTGCGCGAAAAAACCGCGATCTTGCGGGCGATTCGGCACTTTTACCCACAGATCCGGCGAAACTTTGCACAGAGTGCCAGCGCAGATTTGGCTGCAACATTATTTTAAAAATTTTCTAAAGGAGGGATTTTTTGGACAAATTTTATCCCCGTGAAAGTTTTATGAGAAAAATTCATAAATAAAAATAAGAAAAATTAGAAAAAGACTTTCGGGACATGGCCTCAAACACCCCTCAGCCCCGCTGAATTATTTGCACAAACGAGGAATATCCGTTATAATAGCACCATCAAGTGCATGTGGAATTTCCACAGAACATCAGAGAAAAGAGGGAGAAAAATTATGAAAAAGCATCTTGCGCTCTTGCTCGCCCTGACCATGACGGTCGGCGCGGCCCTCACCGGCTGCGGCGGCTCCGCCTCCAGCAGTGCGGCAGCCTCCTCTGAGGCCGGTTCTTCCAAGGCTTCTTCCGCGGCGGCCCCCGCCAGCGCGGAGACCCTGGTTCTGGGCACCGGCGGCACCACCGGCACCTATTACGCAGTAGGCGGCGTGATGCAGTCCGTTCTGAACCCGAAGCTGACCCTGTCTCAGCTGAACGTGACCTCCACCGGCGCCTCCAAGGCCAACATCCTGGACGTGGACGACGGCGTTTCTCAGCTGGCCACCGTGCAGAACGACGTGATGTACTACGCCGCCAACGGCACCGACCTGTTTGAGAGCGACGGCAAGTTCGATACCTTCAGCACCGTGGCCTGCCTGTATGCGGAGACCTGCCAGATCATCGCTTCGGCCGACTCCGGCATCAAGACCGTGGCCGACCTGAAGGGCAAGACCGTTTCCGTGGGTGATGCGGGCTCCGGCGTTGAGTTCAACGCCACCCAGATCCTGGCGGCTTACGGCATCGACATCAACAGCGACATCAAGAAGGTCAACGCCTCCTTCGGCGACTCCGCCGACTCCATCAAGGACGGCAAGATCGACGCCGCCTTCGTGACCGCCGGCGCCCCCACCACCGCCGTGGTTGACCTGGCCACCACCAAGGACATCGTGGTTGTTCCCATCGACGACGAGCACGCTGCCCAGCTGATGAAGGACTACCCCTTCTACACCAAGAACACCATCGCCGCCGGTACTTACAACGGCCAGGATGAGGACGTTGCCACCGTGGCTGTGCAGGCGACCCTGATTGCCTCCAACGACGTGAGCGAGGATGCCATCTACGAGCTGACCAAGGCCCTGTTCGACAACCTGGATGAGCTGAAGACCGGCCATCCCAAGTTTGGCGAGCTGACCCTGGAGAACGCCATTGCCGGCGCTTCCGTGAAACTGCATCCCGGCGCTGCCAAGTACTACACCGAGCAGGGCCTGGACGTTTCCAAGCTCAGCTGAACCACAGAGGCTAACCATTGAAACAACAGTCAAACCGACTGAAAAAGGCCGCCGCAATCCTGATTTTGGTCGTTGCGGCGGCCCTTTTAATCGGAACTTTTACACGGCCCGGCAGCCTGGTGCTGAAAAACGGCTCCACCGGCGAGGTGTACGCCCGCTACCCGATGCGGGAGGGCGAGGGCTTCAGCGTGGGGTTTATCCACTCGGTGAACAAAAGCCCGGTCACGGATGAATACGAGATCCGGAACGGGCAGATCACCGTGGTGCGCACCATTTATTACGGCTTTGGCGCCGGGGTGCAGACCCAGATCGAGGAGGGGCAGACCCTGACCTATGGGGAGGACGGCTCCATGATCGTTTCCGGCTTTGACACCCCCATGCCGAACCTGCAGTACATTGTGGGAACGGTGAGCGACCACATCCTGACCGTAAACGGCGAGGAGATCAGCCTGCGCGACCTTTGCGGGCGCAATTCGCTGGTGCGCTTTGTGTACGAAGCGCCCTGGCCCCGGCGCTGATTCCCCGGCAATTAAAAAGACAGCCCACCCGGCGTTTGCCCGGCCCGGGCGGATGCGGAATATAGGGCAAATGCTGCAACAAGGAGGAATTTGAGCATGGCGAACGAAGTGAAGGACGTCAACACTTCCCCGGCTTCCGGCGCTGTCGATGTGGGCACTGCGGCCGACGTGGATGAGATGATGAAAAAGTTCGACCGTGAGTCGAATACCCGGCACTGGACCGGAACCCCGAAGAAGATTATCCGCTACCTGCTCAGTGCGTTCACCGTATTTATGGTGTACATGAATATGTTTGCGGTTTGGGATGAACGCATTCGCCGCTGCCTGTTCATGGGCTTTATCTTCATTCTGGTTTTTCTGATGTACCCCGCCAAAAAGGGTGACAGCCGCGAAAACCACATCCCCTGGTACGACTGGATTCTGATGATCGTCGGCGCGGGAAGTTTCTTCTACTACGTGGTGAACTTCCGCACCATTGTGGACCATGCCACCCGCATCAGCGAGCTGGAGGTGGCCCTGGGCATTCTGGGCATTCTGATCCTGGTGGAATGCTGCCGCCGCGTGGTGGGCCTGCCCATCATCTGCGTGGCCAGCTGCTTTGTGATCTACGCCTTTGCCACCAGCACGCCCATCACCTATAAGGTGCTGCGGCGCATCATCTACAACCTGTTCTACACCACCACCGGCGTGATCGGCACCCCCGTGGGCGTCTGCTCCACCTTCATCGTGCTGTTCATCGTGTTCGGCGCCTTCCTGGAGGCCACCGGCATTTCCGACTTCTTCATCCAGTGCGCCAACGCGCTGGCCGGCTGGGCGACCGGCGGCCCCGCCAAGGTGGCCGTTATCTCCAGCGCCCTGTGCGGCATGGTGTCCGGCTCTTCCGTGGGCAACACCGTGACCACCGGCTCCATCACCATTCCCTTGATGAAGAAAACCGGCTACCCCGGTGAGTTTGCGGGCGCCGTTGAGGCGGCCTCCTCCACCGGCGGCCAGATCATGCCCCCCATCATGGGCGCGGCGGCCTTCCTGATGGCCGAATACTGCGATGTGCCCTATTCCGCCATTGTGGTGCGCGCCATTCTGCCCGCGTTCCTGTACTTCGGCGGCATCTTCCTGATGGTGCACTTCCGGGCAAAGCGCCTGGGCCTGAAGGGCCTGCCCCGTGAGGAGCTGCCCAAGTTCAAGAACCTGGTCAAGAAGATCTACCTGCTCATTCCTCTGGTTGCTCTGGTTTACATGATCATCGCGGGCTACACCATGGCCTTCTCCGCCATTGTGGCCACCGTGCTCTCCATCGCCGTGAGCATGATCAACAAGGAAAACCGCATGACCCCCTCCCGCTTTGTGGATGCGCTGGAGAACGGCGGTAAGAACACCCTGTCGGTGGCTGTGGCCTGCGCCATGGCGGGCATCATCGCCGGTGTGGTCACCATGACCGGCCTGGGCCAGATCTTCATCACCGCCATTGTGGGCGTTGCGGGCAATACCCTCATCATTGCCCTGTTCCTCACCATGCTGTGCTGCATCCTGCTGGGCATGGGTGTGCCCACCACGGCCAACTACGTCATCATGGCCACCACCTGCGCGCCCATCCTGATCAACGGCATGGGCATGAACGTGATCGCGGCCAATATGTTCGTGTTCTACTTCGGCATCGTGGCCGACATCACGCCTCCCGTGGCCCTGGCGGCCTACGCGGGCGCGGCCATTGCCAAGTCCAACCCCATGAAGACCGCCTTCAACGCCAGCCGTCTGGCCATTGCGGCCTTCATCGTGCCCTACATCTTCGCCTTCAACAACGCGATGCTGTTCATTGACACCAACGTGTTTGAGGTGGTTCAGGTGTGCCTGACCTCCTGCGTCGGTATGTTTGGCATTGCCGCCGGCATCGAGGGCTATATGCTGAAGGACATGAACCCGGTGCAGCGCATTCTGAGCGTGCTGGGCGGCCTGATGCTCATCTACCCCGGCACCATCACCGACGTGTGCGGCGTGCTGGTGGTCGTTCTGGTGGGCGTGTGGCAGCAGGTCCAGAAGAAAAAGGCCGCGGCGGTGTAACACCGGCGCAGGCTGACCGGGCGGCCTTTGCCAAGGCACCAACCCCCTGCTCCCTTCGGCGGGAAACGCCCGCCGGTCTCTGACAGACAAAGCGCTCCCTTTGAAGCCCAGAGCTTCAGAGGGGGCGCTTTGCCCTTGTGCGGGGAAAACCCCGGCCCGGAACGGGGCGAAGGTGAAAGCTTGCCGCTGTGCGGTTGAACTCTCGCCGCGTTTATAGTATACTGATACCAATTATCATGCCTTTTTATGGCCTGCCGGGCGTGGTGCCGGGCGGCTGTATCCGCAGGATGCTTTTAAGATAAAGGAGGACGCTTTATGTCCAATACCGTACTGGTTACCGGCGCTGACGGCTTCATCGGCAGCCACCTCACTGAAGAACTGGTGAAAAAGGGCGAGAAGGTCAAGGCCTTCTGCTACTACAACTCCTTCGGCACCCTGGGCTGGATCGACACCCTGCCCAAGGAGATCCGCAGCGAGATCGAAGTGTTCATGGGCGACATCCGTGACCCCAACGGCGTGCGCTGCGCCATGGAAGGGCAGGACGTGGTGTACCATCTGGCCGCCCTCATCGCCATTCCCTTCAGCTACCACAGCCCCGACAGCTATGTGGACACCAACATCAAGGGCACCCTGAACGTGCTGAACGCCGCCCGGCAGGTGGGAACCAAGCGGCTGCTGGTCACCTCCACCAGCGAGGTGTACGGCACCGCCCAGTATGTGCCCATCGACGAAAAGCACCCCTATCAGGGCCAAAGCCCCTACTCCGCCACCAAGATCGGCGCCGACCGGCTGGCCGAGAGCTTCTACCGCAGTTTTGATCTGCCCGTGAGCATCGTGCGGCCCTTCAACACCTACGGCCCCCGGCAGAGCGCCCGGGCCGTGATTCCCACCATCATCACCCAGCTGCTCAGCGGCATGACCGAGATCAAGCTGGGCAGCCTGACCCCCACCCGGGACTTCAACTATGTGAAGGACACCGCCGCGGGCTTTATGGCCATTGCCGACTGTGAGCAGGCCATCGGCCAGGAGATCAACATCGCCACTGGCGTGGAGCATTCCATCGGTGACCTGGCCAACGAGCTGATCGCCCAGATTAACCCCAACGCCCACATCGTCTGCGACGAAGAGCGCCTGCGCCCCGAAAAGAGCGAGGTGAACCGCCTGCTGGGCGATTCCACCAAGCTGCGCAGCATGACCGGCTGGGCCCCTGCCTACACCTTTGAGCAGGGTCTGGCAGCCACCATCGAGTTCCTGCGGGGCAACCTGGACCGGTACAAGCCGGACCAGTATATGCTGTAAGCCTGGGCCCGAGGTGGTTTGCATGATGCAGAAGACAGCTGCCTTTGCCCGGCAGCAGCTGGCCCGCCCCGCCGTGCGGTGGGGGCTTGGGCTGGCCGCCCTGCTGTGCTGCGGGGTAGGGCTTGTGTATTACTGGCGGGTGTTTTATTATTTCGACCGCCTTTCCCCCAGCCTGCTCACCTGCCTGGTGTGCGGGCTGTTTGCCGTGCTGTGGCTGGCCATGCTGGGGCTGCGCCGCCTGCATTCGATGGACAGCCGGGCCGCGGCCTGCATTCTGCTGTGCGGGGCGCTGTTCTGCTTTGCCAACCCGCCGCTGCAAACGCCGGACGAGCTGAGCCATTTTCTGCGCAGCTGGTCCATCAGCGAGGGCCACTTTGACTTTGACGCAAACCGCACCTACCCGGAGGATGTGGCCCGGCTGGTGGACGCCTTTCCCGGTGCATGGGTGAGCGCCCACACCAGCCAGACCGCCGGTGTGGATGAGGACGGAAACCCCACGGTGTACTCCAGCCAGGGCTACGGCCTGAAGCAGCGGGGCGACGGCCCGGTGGAGAGCGTGGCCGACGGCTTTGCCGCCTACTTTGACAAAACCCGGGCCGTGCAGCCGGTGGGCGAACCGCTGTTTTTCATGATTCTGCCCATGCTGCCCCAGGCGCTGGCGATTTTTGCGGCCCGCACGCTGGGCGGCTCGGCCCTGTGCTGCCTGTATGCGGCGCGGCTGGCCAACCTGGCAGGCTATGCCTTCTGGTGCTGGCTGGCGCTGAAAAACTGCAGGCGCTACAAGCCGGTGTTTCTGGCCATGATGCTGCTGCCCCTGAGCCTGTTTATGGCGGCCAGCTGCAGCTACGACGCCATGCTGCTGGGCTGCTACTATCTGGTGGCCAGCTTTTACTGCAAGGACGAGATCACCGACCGGGACGTGGGGCTGTTTTTGCTGGCCTTTGCGCTGGTGAACGTGGCCAAGCCCTACATCAACCTGCTGTGGCTGGCGCTGCCGCTGATCCTGCCCCGCTCCGCCTGGAAAACCCGGTGGAAGAAATGGCAGGTGGCGCTGGCGGGGCTGGCGCTGGCGCTGGCCGTCACCCGCTTTTTTGAGTGGTACGGCGTGGCCTTCCGCTACAACTACGGCGATTTCGGCCGGGTGAGCCAGGGGGCCGACCAGCTGCCTCAGCTGCTGTTTGTGCTGAAAAACCCGCTGCGGTATCTGGCCGTGATGTTGGGCACCCTGTATGAGAACAACTTCTTCATCGGCCAGCTGGGGGTGTTCGGCGCGCTGGATATGCCCATTCCCCTGCTGAATCTGGCCAGCCCGGCGGTGCTGGTGTTCGCGGCGGCCCTCTCGGCCCACGAGCGCAGCAGCCTGCGGCCGGTGCCGGCCATCGGCCTTGGGGCGCTGAGCCTGGTGTACATGGCCGGCGCGATGACCGCCCTGTACATTACCTGGACGCCGGTGGGCATGGTGCGCATCATCGGCCTGCAGGCGCGGTACTTCCTGCCCAGCTTTTTAATGCTGTTTGTGCTGGCGGCGGCCCTGCTGAGCCATGTGGTGGAGCCGCGGCTGAAGGGCGACGAGGCCCGCCCCGCCCGGCTGGCGCTGGCGCTGTGCACCGCGTTTGCGGTGGTGGGGGCCGTGCTGCTGGCCCAGCATTACTTCATCGGGCCGGTGTATCAGCTGCCGGCGTAAATTTGCAACGACCATTGAAACCGGAAAGGAGGCCCTGCGGCCCATGAGCGTTGTTTCTGTTTTTGAGGGGCTGTTTGTGCTGGCGCTGACGGCGCTGGCCAGCCTGGCGCTGGCCCGCCGCACCGGCCTCAACGCCGGGCTGTTCCCGCTGGGGCTGCTGGCGGGAGCGGGGGTGTGGCTTACCCTGTGGGGCATGGCCGGGCTTCTGCGCCCCGGCGGCTGGGCGCTGTACGCCCTGGCGCTGGCGGGGGGCCTGTGCGCCCTGCTGAAGGGCAAACGGGAGGAGACCCTGCCCGCCCGCCTGCGCCGGAACGCCGCCGAGCTTGGCCGCGAGGCGAAAAACGCCCCGGCGCTGGTGCTGTTCGTGCTGGCGGGGGCGGCGCTGTGGCTGTGGTTCGCGGTGAGCCGGCCGGTGTTCCTCCGGTGGGACGAGTTCAGCTTCTGGGGCACGGCCTGCAAGATGACCAAGGTGAACCACTGCCTGCACCCGGCCGCGCCGGGCAACCTCTCGGCCCGGGCCTACCTGCCGGGCATGATGGTGCTGAGCTATCTGTTCCAGTTTTTCAGCGCGGGCTTTACCGAGTGGGAGTGCCTGGCGGCCTACGACCTGCTGGCTTTGGCGGTGTTTGCCGCCTTTGGGGCCTTTGAAGGCCGCAAATGGTATCTGAGCGCCCTGGGTATGCTGGGGGCGGGGCTGCTGCCCTATTTCTTCCTGGCCCCGGGCGACACTCAGGCCGCCACCGTGTACCTGAACGCCATGGGCGACATCTATCTGGGCCTGACCTTCGGCGGGGCGCTGTGCCTGTATTACCGGGCGGGCACCCGGAAGGCCGGCCTTGCCCTGACGGCGCTGGCCCTGGCCTTTTTGACCCTCATCAAGGACATGGGCTTTGCCTATGCCCTGATCGCAGCGGCCCTCATCTGCGCTGACCGGCTGTTTGCCCAGCAGAAGCCCACCCTGCCCGCCCTGGGCCGCACGGTGGGGCTGGGTGCGGCGCTGTGCGTGCCGGTGCTGGCGCTGTTTTTGGGATGGAACCGCTATGTGCTTACCGCCGCCGGCATTGACAAGAGCGCCGGTGTGGGCGCGGCGGGCAGCCAGGTGAGCTATTTCGGAATGCTCACCGATGGCGCGCTGCAGTTTTTCGGCCGGGGCGACCCGGCCCGGGCGGAGAAGTTCGGCCAAGTGAAGGCGGCCATGACGGCGGCCTTTGCCGGCACACCCCTGTGCCTTGTGGGCGGGGCAGCGGCAGCGCTGGCGCTGTGCCTGGCGGTGCTGGTGTTTGCCGCGGTGTGCGGCAAGGGGCCGAGTCGGGCGAGGGCTGTGTGGCTGGCCGTGGGCGGCAGCGCCTGCTTTGCGGCCTTCTGGCTGTTCCACCTGCTGCTGTACGTGTACAGCTTTTCGGATAAGGAAGCCGCGCTGCTCAAGGATTACGACCGGTACATCAGCCCCTATTTTCTGGGCTGGCTGCTGGCGGGCCTGTGCCTGCTGGCGCTGGAGGCCGAGCGGGGCGAGCGCCATCGGCTGGCCGCCGGGGCGGCCGGTGTGGGCGTGATCGGCCTGGCGGCGCTGGTGGGCCTGCGGGGCCTGCCCGCCGCGGGCTTCTGGCACGTGAACCCCACCGACGCGGCGGTGCGCCGGGATGTGGCCCAGCGGGCGGCGCTGGTGAACCCCTACCTGAACTGGGACGATCAGGTGCTGCTCATCAGCCAGGGGGACGATGCCACCCGCTGGTATTATTACGGCTACGAGCTGAACGCCCAGCTGGCCTACGGCTTCGGCGGCTTCGGCTATGAAGAGGGGGCCAACAACTGGGTGTCCACCTTCATGAGCCTGGTCTCCCCCAAGCACGACCCCTGGAACGAGGAGTTCTACGGCTTCCAGAAGGAATACCCCTACACCGCCGAGTGCAGCCAGGATGATCTGGTAAATTTCCTGCGGCAGAAGGGCTACGGCTACGTGCTGCTGGACCAGAGCGACAAATACATCTATTACGAGCTGGGAAGCCTGTTTGACGGGCCGATTCCCATTGACCGGGCCGACGCCGCGTACCTGTTCCGGGTGGTGGACGACGGCACGACCATGACCTTTGAACCGGTGGGGGAGGTGCAGTATGTTCCGCAGAACGATTAAGCGGCTGGCTGCCCTGTATCTGGCGGCGGCGGTGCTGTTTTTGCTGGGCTGCGGCGTGGGCTGCGCCCGCGGCGCCTATTACCGCGGCAGGGGCCTGGCCGGGCACCGCACCCTCACGGCCCAGGACGTGACCTATCAGAGCATCCGCCCCTACGACACGGACATTCCTGAGGGAGAGACCTGGTTCGTCTCCACCGACACCGACCCCCAGCTTTTGTGGGAGGGGGACGCCTGGGTGGAGCGGGTGGTGCTGCACGTGCAGCAGCACAAGCCTGCCACCGGGGTGGAACTGTATTACCGTGCCCCCGGGCAGACGGAATTTGACACGCGGCACGTGGTGTACGGCGTGCCGGACGGCAGCGGCGGCTATGTGTTTGACCTGCGCGGGCAGCATGTGAGCGGCCTGCGCATCGACCCGGACAGTGTGGGCGGCGTGCTGACCAAATTTGACGGAGTGGAGCTGAACGCCCCCCGCCCCGGGTGGAAGGCCTTTGTGCCCACCGGGGCCGAGGGCGTGCTTCTGGCGCTGGCCCCCCTGACCCTGGCGGCCCTGTGGGCCTGGGGTGAGGAACTGATGGCCGGGCGGCGGCCGAAGCTGCGATAAGGAGGTGCCCATGGCACTGGAATTTGCCTGTTTTGATGTGGTGTTGGCCTTTGCGGCCCTGTTTGGCCTTGCGGCCTTTTTCACCCTGCGGTGCCGGGTGCACAGCGCCCTCAGCCCGCTGGTCAGCCTGTGCAGCATTAGTCTGGTGCTGGCGGCGGCGGGCGTGGCCGGGGTGCTACGCCCGGCGGTGTGGGCGGTGTATCTTGTGTGCTTTGTGCTGGGGGCGGCTGCGCTGTGGCAGAAGCGGCAGGACTGGAAGGCCCTGTGCACCCCCGGTGCGGTGCTGTTCTGGGCGATGAGCGCCGCCTTTGCGGTGTATTTTGCCCTGCGCCAGCCCTTGTTTACCGATTTTGACGAGATGAGCTTCTGGGGCACCGCCGCCAAGCTCACCCATGAAACCGGCGGCCTGTATACGGTGGCCCCGGTGTCCTGGCCGTGGCAGGCCACCCAGTCGCCCTGCCTGATCACGCTGGGGTATTTTGTGCAGGCCCTGGGCCGCTACGGTGACTGGAAGGTGTATCTGGCCTACGATATGCTGGCCTTTGCCTGCTTTGCGGCCCTGCTGGGCCGGGTGGAGTGGAAGCAGTATCGGCTGGCCGTGCCTCTGGCGGCGGTGTGCTGGTGCGTGCCCTATTTCTTCACCACCTACAACCACACCATTTTTCTCAGCACGGTGTATCTTTCCGCCTACGGCGACATCCCCTCCGGCCTGGTGCTGGGGGGCACGGTGGCCCTGTGGCTGGCCTTGCGGGAGGGCGAAGGCCCCCGCTGGCCGGTGCTGCCGGTGCTGGCCTTCTCGGCCCTCATCAAGAGCAACACCTTTGTGCTGGCACTGGCGGCGGCCGGGCTGGTGGCGGCCGACTGGCTGCTGACCCCCGGCACCACCCCCTGGAAGCAGGGCCTTGTGCGGCGCATCGGCTTTGCGGCGGCCTGCTTTGCGGCCCCGCTGGCGGCCTACCGGGGCTGGGGGCGGTACACCCTGGCGCTGGCGCTGAAAAACGCCGAGAGCGGCGGCATGGGCGAAACCAGCCCCGACGTGGTGACGGTGGCCATCAACGGCATCCGGATGATTCTGGGCCTGCCGGTGGGCGACTACTATGAGGCCCGCCGAAGCCAGTTCTACACCGCCTGCAGCGATATGCTGCACCAGTATCTGACCAGCGACGGCACCCTTTCCATGATCGGGCAGGGCGTGGTGGTCACAGGGCTGATTCTGGCGCTGTTCTTTGCGGCCTGGCTGGTGGCCGGGCAGCGGGGGCTGCGGGTGCGCATCGGGCTGTTTGCCCTGTTCAGCAGCCTGTGCTTTCTGGGCTACAACCTGATGCTGGCCCTCAGCTACGGGTTCATCTTCAAGCCCTTCCAGGCCGAGCGGCTGGAGGACTACAACCGCTATGTGTACACCTATTACATCGGCTGGTTCCTCATTGCGCTGGCGCTGGTGGGGCTGGCCCTGCGCCACGCCCCCCGGCTGGACCTGCTGGGCCATGCGGGCGTGCTGGCGCTGGCGACGGTGATGCTGCTGCGGGTGAACCAGATGGTGCTGCCCCAGCTGAGCGTGCTGGGCTTTTCGGATGCAGAGTTTGCCGACCGGCAGATTCAGCAGAGCCGGGCTGAGGCCGTGGCCGCGGTGACGGACGGCGCGCGGCTGTTCTATGTGTACCAGGGCGACAACGGCCTGCACTGGTTCACGGCAACCTATGATTTCTATCCGCAGATCGTGGATTATTCCGGCGACGGCGGCGGAACCTTCGGGCTGGAGAGCCTGCGCCCCGGCGAGGACACGGTGGAGGGCTACTACTTCCACCCCTACACCGAGGCGGCCTTTGCGGCGCTGGTGCAGAGCACCGGCTGCGAGTACCTGTATCTGGACAAGGTGGACGACCTGTTCCGGGAGAGCTACGGCGGGCTGTTCAGCGACGGGCTGGCCGCCGCCCGGCAGGGCGAGACGCTGGTGTATCATGTGGACAGCCTGGGCCATTACAGCCCGGTGGAAATGGAGGTGCCCTGATGAGCAGATTGCGGAAGATCAAGGCCCCCATTCCCCTTTTGTGCTATGGGGTCTGCCTGATCGGCTTTCTGGCGGTGTGCCTGTGGCATTTTGCAGGCGACAGCCTGGCCCGGGCCAACGGCCGCCTGGCCGAGGCGCAGATGACCGCCGGGGACTTTGTGCTGGCCGGGCTGGAACAGCAGGCGGACGGCACCCTTGTGACCCTGGACGGCGACCCCCAGATGATCTGGGAAAACCCGGACGGCCGGGCCGTGCGCACCCTTCGGGTGGAGGCCAGCTACTCGGACGAACCCCGGGAGGTGTGCCTGTACTACACCAACCGGGCGGGGGAGGATTTCAGCCAGGACAAGCGGGTGTTCCCCCAGAAGCAGGCGGACGGAAGCTACCGCTACACCCTGCCCTACGGGGCCATTGCGTCCCTGCGGCTGGACCCCTGCAGCCCGGACATGAACAAGAGCATCGCCATCACCCTGGGGGCGGTGACCATGAATGAGCCGGCGGGCGCGGGCAGCTACTTTGTGCCCAGCTGGTACCAGTGCTTCTGCCTGATCCTCTACCCCGGCCTGGCCGCGGCGGCCCTTTCGCTGGCCCGGCAGGCCTGGAAAAAACGGCGGTGAGCAGCGCATTTGTGGCGGTTTGCAGCGGGCGCAGCGCCCCCGCGTTTCGGACGAGGCTTTAACCTGTCAAAGAAATTGCACAAAAATCCGGAAAAATCACAAATTGTTTACCAGCTCTGCTCGAAAATGCGGTACAATAAGGGCATGACGCAGGATGCCCGGCGGGGTGGGCCGGGCCGGTCGACAAGCACAAGAAAGAAGGTTTGTACATATGGCGAGCTTTATTCCCCTGTCTGTACCCAATTTCCAGGGCAATGAAAAGGAATATGTGAACGAAGCGGTGGTCAGCGAATGGGTGTCCACCGGCGGCAGCAAGGTGGGCGACTTTGAAAACGCCATCGCCCGTTATGTGGGTATGCCCCGGGCCGTGGCCTGCAACAGCGGCTCCTCCGGCCTGCATCTGGCCGCCATGGTGGCGGGCCTGGGCAAGGGCGATGAGGTTCTGGTGCCCACCCTGACCTTCATCGCGGCGGTGAACCCCACCACCCGCTATGTGGGGGCCGAGCCGGTGTTCATCGGCTGTGACGACAGCCTGTGCATGGACCCCGCCGCCGCCGAGCGGTTCTGCGCGGAAAAGTGCGAGCTGCAGGGCGAGCGCCTGATCGACAAGGCCACCGGCGCCCATGTAAAGGCCATTGTGGTGGTGCACGTGTTCGGCAACATGGCCAATATGCCGGCGTTCCTGGCGCTGGCCAAGAAGTACCACCTGATCCTCATCGAGGACGCCACCGAGGCGCTGGGCACCCATTACACCGAAGGCCCCCTCAAGGGCAAGTTTGCCGGCACCATCGGCGACGTGGGCGTGTACAGCTTCAACGGCAACAAGATCATCACCACCGGCGCAGGCGGCATGGTGGTTTCCAACCATGCCGACTGGGCCGAGCACGCGAAGCACCTGTCCACCCAGGCCAAGGCGGACGAGCTGCAGTTTTTGCACGACGAGGTGGGCTACAACTACCGCATGACCAACCTGCAGGCGGCCCTGGGCCTGGCCCAGATCGAGGAGCTGGAGGGCTTCATTGCCCACAAGCACGCCATGTGGCAGATGTACAAGGACGTGCTGGACGGCAAAAACGGCTACCGCATTCTGGACTTTGACGAGAACGGCGTGCGCCCCAACAAGTGGTTCTACAGTCTGTATCTGGAGGACGACCGCCACGACCGGGACAGCCTGATCGTGGCCCTGCAGAAGGAAAAGATCCAGACCCGCCCGGTGTGGGCGCTGATCCATGAGCAGGCCGATTACCCCGGCAGCCAGGCCTATGGGCTGGAAAAGGCCGAGGAGTACCGCAAACGCATTGTGAACCTGCCCTGCTCCACCAACCTGACGCGGGAAGATTGCCAGCGGGTGATCGACCTGCTGCTGAGCCTGTGAGCGCCCCGGCAGCGGCCAGCCGGCCCTTGCAGCTGGATGCGTTGTGCATCAGCGAAGAGATCACCGTGCTGGATACCATGAAAAAGCTGGACGAGACAGGCCAGCGCATTCTGTTCATCGTCAGCGACGAAAAGGTGCTGCGGGGCGTTGTGACCGACGGCGACCTGCGCAAGCACATTCTGCGGGGCGGCGGGCTGGAAGACCCGGTGAAAAACGCCGTGAACTACCACCCCAAAAGCCTGCCTTTGGGCCGCCGGGGCGAGGCCAAGGCCCTGATGCAGAAATACACCATTGACGCGGTGCCTCTGGTGGACCAGAAGGGCCGCCTGACCGACGTGGTGTTTGCCCAGGGCGTGAACCTGGACAACCGCCGCCAGGCCGGGCTGCCGGTGGTCATCATGGCGGGCGGGCTGGGTACCCGGCTGTACCCCTACACCAAGATCCTGCCCAAGCCCCTGATCCCCGTGGGGGAGATGCCCATTCTGGAGCACATCATCCACCGCTTCCGGGGCTTCGGCTGCACCGATTTCCGCCTGGTGGTGAACTACAAAAAGGGCATGATCAAGTCCTATTTCAACGAGCTGGAAAAGGACTACACCGTGCAGTATGTGGAGGAGGAGCAGCCGCTGGGCACCGGCGGCGGGCTGTGCCTGCTGAAGGGCCAGCTGGACACCACCTTCTTTCTGTCCAACTGCGACATTCTCATTGATGCCGACTTCGGCGACATTTACAACCACCACAAGGCCCAGGGCAACGTGATCACCATGGTGTGTGCCTTCAAGCACTTTACCGTGCCCTACGGCGTGATCGAGCTGGGCGAGGGCGGCGAAATTCAGACCATGCGGGAAAAGCCGGAGATGAACTTCCTCACCAACACCGGCGTGTATGTGGTGGAGCCGGAGGTCATCCGGGACCTGGAGGACGGCAAGAAGCAGGGCTTCACCGACATCATCGACAAATACCGGGCCATGGGCCGCCGGGTGGGGGTGTACCCCATCAGCGAGAGCAGCTGGATGGACATGGGCCAGATCGAAGAGCTGGACGCCATGCGCCGCCGCCTGGAGAGCCAGAGCCAGACCTGAGCGCCGGAATAAGCAACGGCCCCGGCGGGGCAGAATCAACCATGCGGCACAACGGGCCGCCGGGCGGGCGAGCCGATTCCCGGCCGGCGGCCTTTTGTCGGCCCGGCCGCATTTTGAAAAAACGTGTAAGGAGCAACAGTCATGTCTGTTTATATTGTGGCAGAGGCCGGTGTGAACCACAACGGCAGCCTGGAAATGGCCAAGGAGCTGGCGCGGGTGGCCAAGGAGTGCGGCGCCGATGCGGTGAAGTACCAGACCGCCGTGCCCGAGCTGGTGATCAGCAAGTTTGCCCAGAAGGCCGAATACCAGAAAAAGACCACCGGCGAGCAGGAAAGCCAGCTGGAAATGGTGCGCAGACTGCACTTTGATTTTGCGGCCCATAAGGAGCTGAAGGAGTACTGCGATTCCATCGGCATTCAGTACCTTTCCGCCCCCTTTGACATTCCCAGCGTGGAGTTTCTCGGCTCGCTGAAGCTGCCCTGGATGAAGGTGCCCAGCGGCGAGATCACCAACCTGCCCTATCTGGAGGCGGTGGGCCGCACCAAAACACCGGTCATCCTCTCCACGGGCATGAGCATTCTCAGCGAGGTGGAGGACGCCCTCACCATTCTGGAGGACGCGGGCTGCCCCGGCGTGGTGCTGCTGCACTGCAACACCGAGTACCCCACCCCCTATGAGGACGCAAACCTGGGGGCCATGCTGGATCTTGCGGACCAGTTCGGCCTGCCGGTGGGCCTTTCGGACCACACCACCGGCTGGGAGTGTGACGTGGCCGCCGCGGCCCTGGGCGCCGTGGTGATTGAAAAGCACTTTACGCTGGACAAAAACCTGCCCGGCCCTGACCAGAAGGCCAGCCTGAACCCGGAGGAACTGCGGGCCATGGTGCAGGCAGTGCGCCGCATTGAGGTGGCCATGGGCAGCGGCAAAAAGCAGGTAAGCCCCAGCGAGGCCAAGAACAAGGCCGTTGCCCGCAAGAGCATTGTGGCGGCGCGGCCCATCAAAAAGGGCGAGGTGTTCACCACCGAAAACCTGACCACCAAGCGCCCCGGCGACGGGGTAAGCCCCATGCGCTGGTATGAGGTGCTGGGCACCGAGGCGGCCTTTGATTTTGCGGAGGATGAGCCGATCCGCCTGCACTGAGCGGGCGGAACGCAGAGGGGGAACACGCGGGCAAAGCGGCCCGAGGAACGGATCATACGGATCATAGAGAAGGGGTATGCCGATGGCGATGACGGTAATCGGCCAATGGGCCGTCTGGCTGGTGCTGGTGTTTGCACTGGCCGCGCTGATGAATAAAAAACCGGTGGAGACCGCTGCGCCGGCGGCTTTCTTTGTCATTCTGCTGCTGTATCTGGGCGGGCTGCTGGGCAACCTGCTCATCGGCATGGGGCTGGTGTGGCTGTGTGCCGGGGCCGGGGCGGTGTATCTGGCGGTCAGCTGGGTGTCACCCGCCGGGCCGGACGGCAGCGGCAACAAAAAGCGGCTGGCCCGCCGCTGGGGCTGGGCCCTGGGCGGCTTTGTGCTGATCGCGGCCTGGCTGCTGTGCTTGGCCTGGGGCCGCCGTCTGAGCGCCTGGGACGATCTGAGCCACTGGGGCCTGGCGGTGAAGAACATGATCACGCTGGACCGGCACCACTGCGTGCCGCCCTCCACCACCACCTTCCGGGCCTATCCCCCGGCCAGCAGCCTGTTTGAGTACTTCTTCGCCCGGTTTGCCGGGCAGCAGTGGGAGGCGGCCGCCGTGTTCGGGCTGGACGTGCTGATGACCAGCTGCCTTCTGCCGGCCCTGCGCTGCGCCAGCCGCCGCCAGTGGTGGAAAACCCTGCTGCTGGGGGGCGCGCTGCTGGTGTTCCCGGTGGTGTTCTACGAGCGGGTGTACACCATTGTGTACGTGGATATGCTGCTGGCTTTGCTGACGGCCTATCTGATTTTTACCGCCCTGCACACCGACCGGCTGGATCAGGGCGACCTGATCAGCCTGTGCCTGGGCGCGGGCACCCTGGTGCTGACCAAGGAGACCGGCATTGCCATGCTGGGCTTTGCCCTGCTGGTGATTCTGGCGGCCTGGCTGGCCCGGGACGGGCGGCCCAGAAATCGGGCGGCCTGGATGCGTTTGCTGGCGGTGCCGGTGGCCATGCTGCTGTTCGGCCTGCTGCTGCGCCAGAGCTGGGTGATGTACCGCACCATGTACGAAAGCCCCGAGGCCTGGGTAATGCCGGACATCTCGCCGGAAGAGGGCGTGATGGAACTGCTGGAAGAGCTGGGCAACCCGGATTCGATCTATGCCCAGTGCCTGCACAATTTCTGTAGCCTGCTGTTCGGCTCCAAGCGCTATTACCTGTGGGTTGCGGGCATCGGCGCAGTGTATTTTTACTGGGGCAAGCGCAGCGGCCGCAAAAAGCCGGCCATCGCGGCCACGGTTACCCTGTGGGTGGGCTTCGGCATCTACGCGGCCTATCTGCTGTATCTGTACCTGTACAGCGGCTTCGGGGCGGACCCCAACCTGCCCAGCATGGAGCGGTATCTCTACACCTATCTGGCGGCGGGGTGGTTCAGCGGGGCTATGCTGCTGGCCAACCTGAGCCTGGCGGCCCCCACCCCACGCAACCGGAAAAAGAACGCAGGCCCGCCGGTGTTTCTGGCGGTGTGCTTTGCGGCCTCGGCCCTGCTTCTGCGGGACCCCTACTACATCCGCGCGCTGGTGCCGCCCTTCAGCTTTGAGGCCACCCAGCGCTTCAACGAGGACCGGGCCTTCTCTCGGCCGGCCACCGGCCTGGAGGCGGAGCTGGCCATGGACACGAACAGCGACCGGGTGTGCGTCGTTCTGGGGCAGGGCGTGAGCGAGTGGGGCTTTGACTACGACAAACTTGCCTTTGCGCTGGAGTTTGCCCCCATCGACAGCTGGACGACCGGCGGCTACGACAATGCCCGGCAGTGGGCCTCGGCGCTGGGAGGCAGCACCTACCTGTATCTGTGCCGCGCGCCGGAAAATTTCACTGCCACGGCGGGCAGCCTGTTTGACGGCCCGATTCTGGAGGATACCCTGTACCGGGTGGAGCATACGGACGGGGGCGTGCGCCTGGCCTTGGCGCAGCCTTGAGCGCGAGAAGCGGCAGCCCGAAGGAGGGCCTATGGAAACGAAGAAGAAAACACTGGCGGTCGTCACCGGCACCCGGGCGGAGTACGGCCTGCTTCGGCCGGTGATCCGCCGCCTGACCCGGCGGGACAACCTGAACGTGGCGCTGCTGGTCACCGGGGCACATCTGGCCCCGGAATACGGCAGCACCGTGAAGGAGATCGAGGCGGACGGGGTGCCCATTGCCGCCCGCATTCCCATCCTCACCGGCGAGACCGGCCCGCTGGCCACCGCCCACGCGGTGTGCCGCGCGCTGGAGGGCTTTGCGGCCTGGTTTGAACGCAACCGCCCCGATGGGGTGCTGGTTCTGGGCGACCGGTACGAGATTTTTGCGGCGGCCCAGGCGGCCGCCATGCAGCGGGTGCCGGTGGCCCACATCAGCGGCGGCGACGTGACGCTGGGCGCGGCGGACGAATACTACCGCCACTGCATCACCAAGATCGCCGCGCTGCACTTCCCCAGCTGCGACGAATACGCGGCCCGGGTCATCCGCATGGGGGAAGCCCCCGAGACCGTCTACCAGCTGGGCGGCCTGGGGGACGAAAACCTGCGCACGCTGCCCACCCTGAGCCGGGCGCAGCTGCTGGAAAACCTGGGCCTGACGGCCTGGGGCGAGCAGCCCTTTGCGCTGGTGACCTTCCACCCGGAAACGGCCGGCGGCGCAGACCCCATGGCCCAGATGCAGGCACTGCTGGCGGCCATGGACCGCACCGAGGGGCTGCACTGGCTCATTACCAAATCCAACGCGGATGCCGGCGGCCAGGCCATCAACGCCCTGTGGGACGAATGGGCCGCCGCCCGGCCGGACAAGGCCGCGGCCTTCACCAGCCTGGGGGTGGTGCGGTATGTGTCCGCCCTGCGGGCCTGCGCACTGGTGGCGGGCAACTCCTCCAGCGGCGTGGTGGAAACCCCCACCTTCGGGGTGCCCACGGTGAACATCGGCCAGCGGCAGGCGGGGCGCATCGTGTGCGAAAACGTGCTGTGCTGCCCGGCCGAAGAGGCCGCCATTGCCGGGGCGTTGGCCGCGGCCCGCAGCCCGGAATTTGCGGCGAGGGCCCGCACGGCCCAAAGCCCCTACAACGGCGGGGCGACCAGCCTGCGCATGGCCCGGGTGCTGGAGGCCTGGCTGAACAGCCCCACCCTGGGCGCGCCCAAGAGCTTCTACGACGGGCCGGTGCCGGAGCACTGGAAAAACCCCGCCGAGCCGGCCGGAGAGCAGGAAGAAGCGTGAGGAAAAATTCTCACAGCCGCGAGACTGCATAAATTCATAAATATGCAAAACTGGGAATACAGCGTGTATAACGCGCGCGTCTGCGCATAAGAGAACGGGGGGGAACGGGCGAAAAAACGCCGCCCCCAAAAAACACCAACAGAAGGGAAAACGGATATGAAACTTTTGATCGTGGGCCTGGGCAGCATGGGCAAACGCCGCGCCCGGCTGGCCAAGGGCATTGACGCTTCCATTGAGATGTGCGGCGTGGACCTGAGCGAGGAGCGCCGCACCAGCGAAGAAGTGCGGCGGCTGGGCATCGACGCCTATCCGGACATTCCCACGGTGGTGGCGGCCCGGCACCCGGACGCGGCGCTGGTGTGCACCGCCCCCATCACCCACAGCGGCATCATTGGCCAGCTGCTGGACGAGGGCCTGCCCGTGTTCACCGAGCTGAACCTGGTGAGCGACGGCTACACCGAAAACATGGCCAAGGCCAAAGCCAAGGGGTTGCCGCTGTTCCTTTCCAGCACCATGCTGTACCGGGGTGAGACCCAGTACATCAAGCAGCAGGTGGCCCAGTTCAAAAAGCCGGTGAACTACATCTACCACATCGGCCAGTACCTGCCTGACTGGCACCCCTGGGAGAACTACAAGAACTTCTTTGTGGGCGACAAGCGCACCAGCGGCGTGCGGGAGATCTTCGGCATTGACCTGCCCTGGCTGCTGGACGCCTTCGGCCCGGTGAAGAGCGTGTATGTGGAAAAGGACAAGCTCAGCGATCTGGAGCTGCCCTATCCGGACAGCTGGTTCGTCACCCTGCGCCACGAAAACGGCACCAAGGGCTTTTTGGCCGCCGACGTGGTCAGCCCCAAGGCCGTGCGCAACTTTGAGTGCTTCGGCGAGGGCCTGCACCTGTTCTGGGAGGGCAGCCCCGCCAGCCTGTACCGCTTTGACCACGCCACCGGCCGGAAGGACCCGGTGTGCACCTACCAGACCGTGGAGCACGACAGCCGGTACAGCGACAACATTGTGGAAAACGCCTACGTGGACGAGCTGACCAACTTCTTTGGGGTGCTGAACGGCACCCAGCAGCCCCGGTACAGCTTTGAAAAGGATCTGGCCACCATTGAGCTGATCGAGCGCATCGAGCGCTTTTAAAACGGGAGGAACGCCGTGAAAGCACTGTTCATCGGGCTGGGGTCCATCGGCACCCGGCATTTGCAGAACCTGACGGCCCTGTGCGAGAAGCAGGGCATTCCCCTTCAGGCGGACGCCCTGCGCAGCGGCAGCCGCCCCCTGCGCCCCGGCGCGGCTGAGCTGCTGCACGCCCAGTACACCGACTGGAATGCCCTGGGCGAGTACGACCTGGCCTTCATCACCAACCCCACCCACCTGCACGCCGAGGCCATTCAAAAGCTGGCGGGCCGGGCAAAGGCCCTGTTCATCGAAAAGCCCATCTTTGAGGCCACCGGATACGACCTAGCGGCCCTGGGGCTGGGCGAGCACCAGAAGGCCTATGTGGCGGCCCCCATGCGCTGGTGCGGCACCATGCTGGCCCTGAAAGAAGAGCTGCCCCGGCTGAAGCCCTACTCGGCCCGGGTGATCTGCTCTTCCTACCTGCCGGACTGGCGGCCCGGGGTGGACTACCGCACCGTGTACTCGGCCCACCGGGAGATGGGCGGCGGCGTGACCATCGACCTGATCCACGAGTGGGACTATCTGGTGGAGCTGTTCGGCGTGCCCAGCCAGGTGTACAACCTGAAGGGAACCTTCAGCCATCTGGAGATCGATTCGGACGATCTGTCCGTTTACATTGCCCGGTATCCGGGCCTGCTGGCCGAGGTGCATCTGGATTACTTCGGCCGCACCTACCGGCGGAGCATTGAGCTGTTCTGCAAGGAGGGCACCGTCACCGCCGATTTCGGCGCGGGCACCCTCACGCTGGAGGACGGCACCGTGCACCGCTATGAGGAGCCGGTGAACCGCCGCTATGAGCGGGAGATGGAATATTTTGTGGACTATGCCCGGAACGGCACCGGCGAGAGCGTGAACCCGCCCCGCACGGCGCTGGAGGTGCTGGCCCTGACCCAGGGCGAAACGCTGGGCTGAGCGAACCGAATGCAAGGAGGAAGTCATCGGATGAAAAAATTGCTGATTACCGTATGCGGCCGGGCCGGCAGCAAGGGCTTTAAGAACAAGAACCTGAAAACCTTCTGCGGCAAGCCGCTGGTGTATTATTCGCTGGCCGCGGCGGGGCTGTTTCTGGCCGCCCACCCGGAGGTGAAGGCGGACATTGCCCTGAACACCGACAGCGCCGATCTGGCGAAGCTGGTGGCGGACAAGTACCCCGAGGTGACCTTCCTGCCCCGGTGCGAGGAGCTGGGCGGCGACACCGTGCCCAAGATGGCCGTCATTCAGGACAGCCTGACCCGCATGGAAGAAAAGAACGGCTGCAAATACGATTATGTGATGGATCTGGACATCACCAGCCCCCTGCGCACCGCCGAGGACCTGGCCGCCGCCTACAAGATGAAGGACGAGCGGGATGACCTGGACCTGGTGTATAGCGTGACCGAGAGCCGCCGCAACCCATGCTTCAACATGGTGAAGGACTGCGGCGACCACATCGAAAAGGGCATTGCCAGCGACTGGTTCACCGCCCGCCAGCAGGCCCCGGTGTTCTACGATGTGAACGCCAGCATCTATGTGTACCGGCGGGATTTTCTGGCCAACAACGCCACTCACAGCATCTGGGACGCCAAGACCTACGTGACCCAGATGATGGACACCGGTGTGCTGGACATTGACAGCGAGGACGACTTTTTGCTGATGGAGGTCATTGCAGACCACCTGTATCACCACTACCCGACCTTTGCCGCTGTACAGGAGGCCATTCGTGGATGACAGCCAGAACCTGCGTTCGCAGGAAGCTCTGACCCTTGCGGCGGACGCGGCCGCCCTGCTGCTGGCCAGCGGGGCGGAGACCAGCCGCGCCCAGGAGACCGCCGAGATCCTGTTCCGGGCCTTCGGCACCGGCGAGCTGCAGGCCTATGTGCTGACCAACGGCGTGATCGCCGTGCCGCTGGAGCACAGCCTGCCCGGCGGGGTGCGCAACGTGCCCAATTCCTCGGTGAACCTGACGCGGGTGGCGGCGGTGAACGAGCTTTCCCGCCAGGCGGCCGCCGGCCGGGTGAGCCTGGCCCAGGCCCGCTGCCGCCTGGATGAGATCAGACACCTGCCGGAGCTGGAGGACTGGAAGCAGATTCTGGCCTGCGGCATCGGCTGCGCCTGCGCCGGCGTGATGTTCGGCGGCGGCCCGCTGGAGGCCGTTGCCGCCAGCATTGCGGGGGTGTGCGTGCAGGCGCTGCTTCTGTGGCTGGCCCGCACCGGCATCAACCGCATTTTCAGCCGCCTGGCCGGGGCGGCGCTGGTGGTGTCGGTGGTCACGCTGATCGGGCTGGTGCTGCCGGGCCTGAACCAGAACCCGCCCACCATCGGCGCGCTGATGCCCCTGACCCCCGGCGTGGCCCTGACCATGTCCATCCGGGATTTCATCAGCGGCGACTACCTCTCGGGCACCATCCGATTGATCGATGCGCTGCTCACCGCCGGGTGCATTGCCTGCGGCGTGGGCCTGGCGCTGATGGCCTGGGCCTTTGTACTGGGAGGTGGTGCGCGATGACGTTGGGCAAGCTGCTTTTGCAGACGCTGGTGGCCGCAGGCGACAGCGCCACCTTCGGCGCGCTGTTTCAGGTGGAAAAGCGCCATTATCTGGCCTGCGCCATCACCGGCGCGGCGGGCTGGGTGACCTACTGCCTGGCGGTGGAGGCCGGGTGCAGCGTGGCCGCCGCCAGCTTTCTGGGCGCGCTGCCCCTGACGCTGCTGGCGCGGCTGTTCGCCATTTACCGCCGCGCCCCGGTGACGGTGTTCCTGCTGTGCGGCATCTTTCCGCTGGTGCCCGGCGCGGGCATCTATTACACCGCCTACTACTTCATCTTCGGCTTCAGCGGCATGATGGTGCAGAAGGGCATTGAAACCGTGAAGGTGGCCGTGGCCATTGCGCTGGGCATTACGCTGGTGCTGAGCCTGCCCATGGGCAACCGGCGCAGCCAGTGAGCGCGAGATTGGGCTGCCGGGTTCAGTGCTGCTGCTTTTGATTTTCATTTTGCTTTCGTTTGCGCTGCAAACGCCATAAAAAATGAGCTGCTCTTCGAGGGAGCGCGATGTGTTCGGATACCGGGCGACCGGCATTGGGCACATGGCAAAGTTCCCCCGGCGGGCGGCTCTTTTTTCAACCATTTGAGGCGTACTTTGTGGAAAACCTGCCCGTCCCGGCCCGTTGCGGACGCAAAAACAGGCCCGGCGGGGCAAACTCATTCAAAATCGAACCGCAAAACCGGCGAAGGCCTGAATATTCCCGCCCGGGCCGATGCAAACTATGCTTGTCAGCAACGAAAAGGCGGCGGCCACCGGCCGCCGGGAACGGAGCATGCAAGATGAAACGGTTCACATCCTTTATTCGGGAAAAGGGTTTTTATCTGGCCCTGCTGGCCTGCATTCTGGCGGCGGCAGCCTCCAGTGTGTGGGCCATCCGCACGGTGGTCGGCCGCCTGAACGGAACGGCGGAGAGCCAAAGCAGCAGCGAGGAGGAGTTTGTATGGGATGCCCCGGAATTGCCGGTGGAGCGCAGCGCCGAGAATGTGCCCATCGAGCCGGACGAATTGCGCGGGTCCTCCCCTTCCTCCTTGCCGGAGGCTACCTCTTCTTCGCCTTCCGGCGGGCCGGAAGGCTCTGGGCAGCAGGCCGCCTCGCCGGAAGTCTCCTCTGCCTGGCCGGTGCCTGGGCAGATGCTTGCGGCCTTCAGCGGGGATGAGCTGGTGTACAACGAAACGCTGGGCGACTGGCGCACCCACAACGGGGTGGACCTGGCCGCCGAAGCGGGCGAGCCGGTGAAGGCCGCCGCCCTGGGCCAGGTGAGCGCGGTGTATCAGGATGCGGTGTGGGGCTGGACGGTGGAAGTGTCGGACGGCAGCCGGGTGTACCGCTACCAGGGGCTGGAGACCCCGGCGGTGCAGACCGATGAGGAGGTGCACGCGGGGGACGTGCTGGGCACGGTGGGACGGGTGCCCGCCGAGGCCAAACTGCCCAGCCACCTGCATTTTGAGATCCGGCAGGACGGCAGCTGCATTGACCCCGAGACGGTGCTGGGGTGAGCAGGCGGCAAGGTTTAGTTGGTATGAATTATGAAAAAGCCAGAGCGGCAGCACGATGCTGCCGCTCTGGCTTTTTTTGCGCGGGGGCTGGAAGTCAGGCTTCCCCTCGAGGGGAAGGCTTTTTTGCTGCTGCCGGGGCCGCCCCCTTTTTCGTTGCCTTTTAGGGGGTGGTACGCTATAATGATATTTGTATAAGTATGGGCAATGTGCGGCATTCTGCCTGCGCCGGAAGCAGCGCCGCACCGGTGGCCCCGAGAAAGCACCGGCGGCAAACGGAGGGATACATACCATGGCACAGTCTGTTCTGGTGGGCAGCACCGGCTTTGTGGGGGGCAACCTGATGGCCGCCCACACCTTTGAAGCTGCCTACCACTCCACCAATGTGGCCGAGGGCTTCGGCCGCCGCAACGAGCTGGTGGTGTACGCCGGGGTGCCCGCGGCCATGTTTCTGGCCAACCGGGACCCGGCGGCCGACCTGGCCGTGATGGCCGCCGCCCGGGAGAATCTGCGCCGGCTGGCCCCCCGGCGGCTGGTGCTCATCTCCTCCATCGCCGTGTATCGGGACAGCCGGGGCAAGGACGAGCAAAGCCCCATGGAGACCGAGGGCCTGCCCCCCTATGGGGCCAACCGGCTGCAGCTGGAACAGTGGGTGCGGGAGGATTTCCCCGACGCGATGATCGTGCGGCTGCCCGCCCTGTACGGCAAGGGGCTGAAAAAGAACTTTTTATACGACCTGCACACCCTGACCCCCGCGCTGCTGAAGCCGGAAAAGTACGCGGAACTGGCGGCCAGAAGTGCGCTGGTGGCCGCGGGCTATGAAGATGGCCAGAACGGCTTTTACCGGCTGAGCGGCCGGGTGGACGCGGCCGAACTGCGGGCCTTTTTTGCGGCCAACGACTGGAACGCCCTGGCCTTTACCGACAGCCGGTCGAAGTACCAGTTCTACCCGCTGGCCCGGCTGTGGCGGGACATTGAAGCCGCCCTGGCCGCGGGCCTGACGGTGCTGAACCTGACCCCGCCGCCGGTGAGCGCCGCCGAGGTGTATGCGCACCTGACCGGGGGCGCCTGGCAGAACCATCTGGCCGCCGCCCCCTTTGACTACGACCTGCGCAGCCGCCACGCGGCGCTGCTGGGCGGGCAGGGCGGCTACCTGTGCACGAAAGAAGAGGAACTGGCGGAGATCGCCGCCTTTATGAAAGGATGGACCTGAATGAAGCTGGCAGCCTCGAACCTGTGCTGGGCGGCGGCGGACGATGAAGCCGCCTGGGGCAAGATGAAGGAGCTGGGCTACACCGGCTTGGAGATCGCCCCCACCCGCATTTTTCCGCAAGACCCTTACGACTGCCTGAACGGCGCGGCCCTGTTTGCCGGGGTGATGTACCAGAAGTACGGGTTTGTCATTCCCAGTATGCAGAGCATCTGGTACGGCCAGAGCGGCAGCATTTTTGACGCGGCCGACGCCGCCCGGCTGGAGGAGTACACCGGCGAAGCCTATCAGTTTGCCCGGGCCTGCCGGTGCGGCAGCCTGGTGTTCGGCTGCCCCCGCCAGCGGGCGGTGCCCGAAGGGCACACCCCCGAAGAGGCCGAGGGCTTTTTTGTCCGCCTTGGGGTGGAGGCCGCCCGCAATGGGGTGCGGCTGGCGCTGGAGGCCAACCCGCCCATCTACAACACCAACTACCTGAACACCACCCGGGAGGCCTTCCGGCTGGTGAAAAAGCTGGGCCTGCCGGGCCTGGCGGTAAACCTGGACGTGGGCACCATGATTGCCAACGGCGAACATCCGGAGGATTTTGCGCTGGACATGAAGTATGTGAGCCACATCCACATCAGTGAGCCGGGCCTTGGGGCCATTCAGCCCCGGTCCATCCACAAACAGCTGGCCCTCCTGCTGGGGGCCGTGGGCTACCGGGGCTTTGTCTCGGTGGAGATGAAGGCCCAGGACATGGATACCCTGACGGCCTGCCTGGAATATGTGAAGGAGGTATTCGGCGAAGTATGAGCGAGTTTGTGCCCGTTGTTCCCCAGGCGGTGGAGCACCGCGAAGGGGTGCCCGCCTACACCAAGGCGGAATTTGCCGAAAAGAAAAGCCGGTACTGCCTGCTCATCCCGGTGATCAACGAGGGGGAGCGCATTCTGGCCGAGTTGGACCGGGCCACGGCGGCCGGGGTGACGCGCCTGTGCGATGTGGCCCTGTGCGATGGCGGCAGCACCGACGGCAGCATGGACCAGGCGGGCCTTGCCCGGCGGGGCGTGAACACCCTGCTGGTAAAAACCGGCCCGGGCAGGCAGGGCGCCCAGCTGCGCATGGGCATTGCCTGGGCGCTGGAGCGGGGCTACGAGGGCGTGCTGACCATCGACGGCAACAACAAGGATTCCATCGAGAGCGTGCCGCTGTTTCTGGCCAAATTGAAAGAGGGCTACGACCTGATTCAGGGCAGCCGCTTCATCAAGGGCGGCCGGGCGGTGAACACGCCGCCCAGCCGGTACGCCGCGGTGCGGCTCATCCATGCGCCGGTCATCAGCCTGGCGGCGGGCCAGTGGTTTACCGACACCACCAACGCCTACCGGGCGTACAGCCGGGCCTATTTGACCCACCCGGCGGTGCAGCCCCTGCGGGAGGTGTTTGTGGGCTACGAGCTGCTGGCGTATCTCAGCATCCGGGCCACCCAGCTGGGCCTGAAAGCCTGCGAGGTGCCCGTGACCCGCGCCTACCCCAAAACCGGGGCCACCCCCACCAAGATCAAGGGTATGCGCGGCAACGCTGACCTGCTGAAGATCCTGTTCCGGGCGCTGGCCGGGCGGTACAACCCAAACTAACAAAGCCGAAGGCGGTGCAAAGCCATGACATACGATAAGATCATTCTGGGCGCGGGGCTGTATGGCCTGTATGCGGCACACAAGTGCGGCCAGAAGGGCCAGCGGGTGCTGGTGCTGGAGCGGGACCCTGCCCCCTTTATGCGGGCCACCTACATCAATCAGGCCCGGGTGCATCAGGGATACCACTACCCCCGCAGCTATTCCACCGCCATCAAGAGCGCCAAGTATTTCGACCGGTTCTGCGAGGACTACGGTTTCTGCCTGCTGACCGGCTTCGACCAGGTGTACGCCACCAGCGCCCATTTCTCCTGGACCACCGGGCCGGAGTTCCAGAAGTTCTGCGACGCGGCTCACATCCGGTGCGACGGAGTGGACCCGAACCGCTACTTCCAGCCCGGCCGGTGTGACGGGGCCTTCCTGACCCGGGAGTACACCTACGACGCGCAGATCCTGAAAAAGCATTTTCTGGAAGAGCTGGCCAGGCTGCCCAATGTGGAGGTGCGGTATTCCGCCGCGCCCACGGCCATCCGAAAAGCGGGCGGCGCCTGGCAGGTGGAGACCGGCGGCGAGACGCTGGAGACGCCGTACCTGCTCAACGCCACCTACGCCGGGGTGAACGACGTGCACGCCATGCTGGGCTACGAGCCGTTCCGCATCAAGTATGAGCTGTGCGAGATCATTCTGTGCACGGTGAACGACGCGCTGAAGAACGTGGGCATCACGGTGATGGACGGGCCGTTCTTTTCCATTATGCCCTTTGGCCGCACGGGGCTGCACAGCCTGACCAGCGTGACCTTTACCCCCCATGTGACCAGCTACGACCCGCTGCCTACCTTTGACTGCCAGGCGCGCAGCGGCGGCCGATGCCGCCCGGGCAGCCTGTACAACTGCAACGAGTGCCCGGCAAAGCCCGCCAGCGCCTGGCCCTACATGAGCCAGCTGGCCCGCAAGTATCTGCGCCCGGAGCTGGGCTTTGCGTACCATTCCAGCCTGTTCAGCATGAAGCCCATTCTGAAGGCCAGCGAGATTGACGATTCCCGCCCCACGGTGGTGCGGCGCTACAGCGACGAGCCGGTGTTTGTGAGCGTGCTTTCGGGCAAGATCAACACCGTATACGATTTGGACGAGGTATTGTAACATGACCCAGGCAAAAGAGAGCAATTTCATCTCGGCGGTGGTGTACCTGCGCAACGATGCGGCCCGGGTGGAGCCGTTTTTGAAGGCGGTGTGCGCCCAGCTGGAGGAGCACTTTGCCCAGTATGAGCTGATCGCCGTGGACGACTGCAGCACCGACGGCACCGCCCAGGCCGTGCGGGACTTTGCCGCCCAGAACCTGACCAAACCCCTGACCCTGCTGCACATGAGCCTGGCGCAGGGGGTGGAGCTGTGCATGAACGCCGGGCAGGACTGCGCCATCGGCGACTTTGTGTATGAGTTTGACGCGGCAGACCTGTGCTACGACCCGGCGCTGATCTGGAAGGCCTACGAGACGGCGCTTCTGGGCAACGACGTGGTGAGCGTCGGCCCCAGCCGCCAGAAACTGGCCAGCCGGGCTTTTTACGGGGTGTTCAACCGGTTCAGCCGGTCGGCCTACCCCATCGCCACCGACGCCTTCCGCCTGTTGAGCCGCCGGGGCATCAACCGGGTGCACGCCATCAGCCCGGGGCTGCCCTACCGCAAGGCCGCCTATGCGGCCAGCGGCCTGGCCCAGGCCACCCTGACCTTTGAGGGGGCCATGGCCCGCCGCACCGGTGACATGACCCTGGCGGCGGACAGCCTGGTGCTGTACACCAACGCGGGTTTTAAGCTGAGCTTCGGCGTGACCGCCGGCATGATGGCGCTGGCTTTGCTGGAGCTGGTGTACACGCTGGTGGTGTTTTTCGGCCACCGCTTTGTGGAGGGCTGGGTAACCACCATGTTTGTGCTGACGGTGGGCTTTGCCGGGGTGTTCGGCATTCTGGCCATCGTCATCAAGTACCTGAGCCTGATTCTGGAAATGGTGTTCCGCCGCCAGACCTACCTTGTGGAGAGCGTGGAGAAGATTCAGAAGTGAGGCGGTTGCGCTTTCGTTGCAGCGAAGCCCAAATGCGGCCGCAGAAATGCAAAGCCTTCCCCTCGAGGGAAGCCTGAAAGTCGCGAAGAAAAACCAAACGCCACCCTCCCCAAAAATCCTCTGCACCCCAAAAATCGGAGAACACAATGAAGGACAAAAAACGCTTAAAACAGAACAAGCTCCCGCCTCTTTCACCGGTGGGGTATGCGCTGGCGGTGCTGGCTGTGTTTGCGGTGAAGGCCGCGCTGGCCAGCCGGCAGCGGTTCTACACCTGGATCGACGGCGCACCGCTGGACGACGAGCTGTATTTCCATGCGGCCCAGAGCATCACCGCCGGGAACTGGCTGGGCGAGTACAATTACCTCACCCTGTCCAAGCATCCGCTGTTTGCTTTGTGGCTGGCCGGGCTGCAGAAGCTGGGCCTGCCCTATCTGATCGCCGGGCAGCTGCTGTGGACGGCGGCGGCCCTGGCCATGGCGGCGGCCCTGGCCCCGGCGCTGAAAACCCGCTGGCGGCAGCTGGCGGTGTTCGGGGGGCTGGCGTTTCTGCCCTCGGCCAGCGCCAGCTACACCCTGCGGGTGTATCGGGACAACATCTTCCCCGCCCTGTGCCTGCTGTTCTTTGCGGGGCTGACCGGCTATGCCCTGCGGGCGGCAGGGCGGCTGCACAAAAGCCTGCCCTGGTTGCTTTTGGCCGGGGTGGGACTGGCGGCTGCCTGGCTCTGCCGGGAGGACGGCGTGTGGCTGCTGCCCTTCTGGCTGGCCGGCGGGCTGGTTCTGGCGGTGCTTCTTTGGCACCGCATGGGGCTGAAAAGCCTGAACGCCTGGGCACGTGTAGCGGCGCTGGCCCTGCCCGGGCTGGTGCTGGTGGGCAGCCTGCAGGCCGTGGCCGCCAAAAATGAGCGGGAGTACGGCGTGCGGGTGGTGAGCGATTTCTCCACCGGCAGTTTTGCCCAGGCCATCGGGGCCATGGTGCGGGTGAAGGAGAGCGAGACCGTTCCGCTGGTGAGCGTGCCGGCGGAGGTGCGGGAGCTGCTGTATGAAAACGTGGAGGCCCTACGCCCGCTGCGCCATTGGCTGGAAGAGGACCCCCAGATGCGCAACGACTTTGTGAACCCCGCGGTGGGCGACTACCAGTCTGGCAGCTTCTACTGGGCCATCCGCCGGGCGGCCCAGTATGAGGGCGTGTACGACACGGCCCAGAAGGCCCAGGCCTACTGGGCGGGGGTGGCCGAGGAGATCAACCGCCTGTGCGACGAGGGCGTGCTGCCCAGCGAGGGCGGCGTGCGCAGCGGCACCACCCCGCCGGTGCGGGCCGAGAACGTGCTGCCCACCCTGGCCGAGACGGCGAAGAGCCTTTACTGGTGCGCCACCTTTCAGGACTGCGCCCCCTGCCGGACGGACATCACCATCGGCACCGCCGAGGATGTGGCCGTGTGGGAGGCCTACCTGCACACCGGGGCCAATCTGGCGGCCCAGGCGGGCACGGCAAACGCCTATTACAACCCGGTGCAGAAGGCGGCCTACGGCCTGCTGACCCTGCTGCGCTGGGGCTATGCGGTGTGCCTGCCGCTGGCGCTGCTGGCGGCGCTGTGGGTGTTTGTGCGCCGGGGCCTTGCCCTGCTGCATGGCGGCCGGGGCCTTGCCCTCTTACAGGGCGGCGGGGGCGCGCTGCTCTGGTGGCTGGAACTGGGCTTTTTGGGCATGGCGCTGTTTCGGGCCGCGATGATGGCCTTTATGGAGGTGGCGTCCTTCCACATTGGAACCTACGTAATGTATCTGGCCACGGTTCACCCGCTGCTGGCGCTGTTTGCGGCGGCGGTGCTGCTGGCCGGGCCGAGCGAAGAAAAGGAGGCCCCGTCATGGGACATCTGATCGTTGTGGGCGCGGGCGCGGCCGGGTTGATGGCTGCGGGCGCCGCGCTGGAGCAGGGCCACACCGTGACCCTGCTGGAGCATGAGGACAAGCCGGGCAAGAAAATTCTGGTAACGGGCAAAGGCCGCTGCAACGTGACCAACGACTGCGACCGGGAGACCTTTTTGCAGAACGTGCGCACGAACCCCCGGTTTTTGTACTCGGCCTTTTCCGCCTTTGACACGGCGGCGGCCATGGCCCTGTTTGAGGGGCTGGGCGTGCCCCTGAAGGTGGAGCGGGGCCGCCGGGTATTCCCGGTAAGCGACCGGGCCGAGGACATTCGCCGGGCGCTGGTGCGCTACGCCGATGGGGCCGAACTGCACACCGAAGAGGTGACGAAGCTGATCCTGGAGGAGGGCCGCTGCGTGGGCGTAAGCTGCCGGAGCGGCCGCCAGTACCGGGGCGACTGGGTGCTGGTGGCCACAGGCGGCGTTTCCTACCCGGGCACGGGCAGCCGGGGCGCGGGCTATGCGCTGGCCCGGCAGGCCGGCCACACCGTGCGCCCGCCGGTGCCCAGCCTGGTCAGCCTGGTGGCCCAGGGGGGCGAATGCCGCCGGATGATGGGCCTGGCGCTGAAGAACGTGGGCCTGACCCTGTATCAGGACGGCAAGAGCATTTTTCAGGAGCAGGGCGAGGCGCTGTTTACCCATTTCGGCCTGTCCGGCCCGCTGGTGCTCTCGGCCTCGGCCCATCTGGGCGATCTGGCCAAACACAAGTACGAGGTGGGCTTTGACCTGAAGCCTGCCCTGAGCCACGAGCAGCTGTACGCCCGCCTGAACCGGGACCTGACGGCCCTGGCCAACCGGGACGCGGCCAACTGCCTGGTGAAGCTGCTGCCCGCCAGTATGCAGCCGGTGATGGTGGAGCGCTGGGGTGTGGACCCCGCCAAGAAGGCCAACCAGCTGACGAAGGAAGAGCGGCTGGCGCTGGTGGAGTTGATGAAGGACTTCCGCATTAAGATCCGGGAACGGGGCGACCTGGAGCACGCGGTGATCACCAGCGGCGGCGTGACGGTGAAGGAAGTGGACCCCCGCACCATGGCCTCGAAAAAGTGCCCGGGGCTGTATTTTGCGGGCGAGGTGCTGGATGTGGATGCCTACACCGGCGGCTACAATCTGCAGATCGCCTGGTGTACCGCCCAGGCGGCCGCCCGGGGGCTGGCGTAAAAAGCCCGGTGCATCAAAGCTGTGTTTCCGGCGATGCCGCAGAACCCGGCGCCGCCGAAGGTGAATCAAGAGAGAAGCGAGGAACAAACCATGAGCATTGCCATTGCCATCGACGGCCCTTCCGGGGCCGGTAAATCCACCCTGGCCAAGCGGTTGGCCGGGGAAATGGGCTATCTGTATGTGGACACCGGGGCCATGTTCCGGGCGGTGGGCCTGTACGCCCTGCGCGCCGGGAAGGACCCGGCCGACGCGGCCGCCGTGGAGGCCCTGCTGCCCGCGGTGGCCCTCACCCTGGCCCATGTGGACGGGGCCCAGCACATCTACCTGAACGGCGAGGACGTGAGCGAGGCCATCCGGCAGGAGCAGGTGGGCATGGCCGCCTCCGCCGTGGCGGTGCACCCGGCGGTGCGCAGCTTCCTGCTGGGGCAGCAGCGGGCCATTGCCAGCACCAACAACGTGCTGATGGACGGCCGGGACATCGGCACCGTGGTGCTGCCCAATGCCCAGGTGAAGATCTTCCTCACCGCAAGCCCCGAGGCTCGGGCCGCCCGCCGCGCCGCCGAGCTGGCCGCCAAGGGCCAGCCCGCCGACTACGAGACCGTGCTGGCGGACATCCGCCGCCGGGACGACCAGGACACCCACCGGGCCGCCGCGCCCCTGCGCCAGGCGGAGGATGCGGTGCTGGCCGATACCTCCGAGCTGGACTTTGAGCAGAGCTTCCAGCTTCTGCGCGCGATCATCCGGGAGAAGGCCGGGGTGTGACCGGCCCCGAAACCCCAGAACAACGACCGGCCCGCGGCGCAGAACAAGCCGCAAAGGAGAACCTATGTTTTATTGCATTATCGTGACGGCGGCCTGGCTGGTGTGGCACATCGGCTTCCGCATCCGGGTGATCGGGCGGGAGAACCTGCCCAAAGAGGGCGGCTTTGTGCTGGCCCCCAACCACATCTCAGCCATTGACCCGGTGTTCGTGGTCATTGCCCGGTTTTGGGGCAAGCGGCTGCTCATCATGGCCAAGGAGGAGATCCTGCAGGTGAACCCGGTGTTCACCTGGATGTTCCGCCACGTGGGCGTGGTGGGCATTGAGCGGGGCCGCGGCGATGTGGGCGTGGTGGACGAGCTGATCGGGGACGTGAAGAAGGGCCAGGGCCTGCTGATCTTCCCCGAGGGCACCCGCAGCAAAACCGGCCAGGTGGGCAAGGTGAAAAGCGGGGCCTTCGTCATTGCCAGCGCCGCCGGGGTGCCCATGGTGCCCTGCCGCATCATTTACGAGCCGGGCCGCATGAAGGTGTTCTGCCGGGTGCGGGTGTGCTTCGGCACGCCCATTCCCGCTGAAGAGCTGTACTTAGGCGAGACGAAGAGCGCCTCGGCCCTGCGCAAAAACAAGGCGCTGCTCACCGATGCCTGGCAGCGGCTGTACGACGAGAACAAGTTCGACTGAGGAGGGCAGACATGGAGATTCTGCTTGCAAAAACCGCCGGGTTCTGCTTTGGCGTGGACCGGGCGGTGAAGCTCACCTACCAGCTGGTGGAAGAGGGCCGGAAGGTGGCCACCCTGGGGCCGCTGATCCACAACCCCCAGTGTGTGGCTGACCTGGCCGCCAAGGGCGTGGTGACGGTGGACACCCCCGACCAGGTGCCCGACGGCTATGAGGTGGTCATCCGCAGCCACGGCGTGGGGGCCGACGTGTACGCCCGGCTGGCGGCCATGGGGGCCAAGGTGCACGACGCCACCTGCCCCTTCGTCACCAAGATCCACCGCATTGCCAAGCAGGCCAGCGACGAGGGCGCCACGCTGCTGATTGCAGGCGACCGCACCCACCCGGAAGTGCAGGGAATTGCCGGGCACACCACCGGTGACGTGTTCATTTTTGCCAATCTGGAGGAACTGAAGGCATGGAACGGCCCGGCCAGTGAGCAAAATGCACTGTTTGTGGTGGCCCAAACGACCTTCCAAGTGACAAAATGGCTGGAATGTTCGGAATTTCTAAAAAAAGCATATACAAACGCGCGAGTTTTTGATACAATATGTAATGCGACGTGGGCGAGGCAACAGGAAGCGGAAGGCCTCAGCCAGAAATGCGATCTGATGGTCGTCATTGGTGGTCATCATTCTTCCAATACCCAAAAGCTGGCCAAGGTCGCCGCGCAGCACACCCGGGCCGTCACCGTAGAAACGGCGGACGAGCTGGAGCCGGAATGGTTCCGGGGTGTCAGCACGGTGGGCGTAACCGCGGGGGCTTCCACGCCGTCGTCTATAATTGAGGAGGTACTTAACAAGATGAGTGAAGAAATCCGTGACGACATGAGTTTCGAGGAAATGATCGAAGCTTCCATGAAACCCGTGTATGTAGGCAAGATCGTTAAGGGCACCGTTACCAGCGTGCAGCCCAACGAGATCCAGGTCGATATCGGCACCAAGCACACCGGCATCGTCCGGCTGAGCGAGCTGACCGACGACCCCTCCGCCAAGGCAGAGGATCTGGTGAAGGTGGGCGATGAGCTGGACCTCGTCGTCGAGAAGGTCAACGACCAGGAAGGCGTTGACTACCTGTCCAAGAAGAAGCTGGAGTCCCGCAAGGGTCTGGAAGAAGTCGCCAAGGCTTGCGAAGAGGGCACCGTTATGGAAGGTACCGTCTCCGAGGCCAACAAGGGCGGTGTTGTGGTTCTGGTCAAGGGCGTGAAGGTGTTCGTGCCCCGCAGCCAGGCTACCATGCGCCGTGACGAGGACTACACCCAGCTGGTCAAGAAGGACGTTAAGCTGGTGATCACCGAGTGCGCCGGCCGCAAGATCGTTGGTTCCATCAACAAGGTCACTGCCGAGGAGAACGCTGCGAAGCGCGAGGCCTTCTGGAAGGACGTTGAGGTGGGCAAGACCTACACCGGCGTTGTGAAGAGCCTGACCAGCTACGGTGCCTTTGTGGACATCGGCGGCGTGGACGGCCTGTGCCACATCAGCGAGCTGAGCTGGAACCGCATCAAGCATCCCAGCGAGGTCGTGAGCGTGGGCGACACCATCGAGGTGTATGTGCGTGATCTGGATCGCGAGACCCAGAAGGTCAGCCTGGGCTACAAGAAGGCCGAGGACAACCCCTGGGAGAAGCTGAAGAACGAGTATCCCATCGGCAGCACCTTCACCGCTCCCGTTGTGAGCATCACCAAGTTCGGTGCGTTCGTGCGCATCCTGCCCGGTGTTGACGGCCTGGTCCACATCAGTGAGATCAGCAACGAGCGCGTGGAGAAGGTCAGCGATGTGCTGAAGGTTGGCGATGAGGTCAACGTGAAGCTGCTGGATGTGGACTTCGACAAGAAGCGCATCAGCCTGTCCATGAAGGCTCTGCTGCAGGACGCTGAGTAATCAGCCCCACAGCCTGAACCACAGGAAGTGAAATCAGAAGCCCGGTGTGAGCATTTGCCCGCACCGGGCTTTTTGTGTGCCCGTTCCGGCGGCGCGGGCAGAAAAGAAGGGCGGCAGCCCGGGAGAATCGCTTCCCGGGCTGCCGCCCTTTGTATGCCTTCGGGGGTCGGCCGCTGCTTTTTATCATACGAGCCGCCGGGCAAAAGGTAAAGTACGCACTTTTTTGTGACCGGGCTGCCGGATGGGATTTTTTGCGCCGGAACGCAAAAAAAGAAGCCCCCCGGATGGGGAGCTTCCCTTAAAAATGCGCCCGGAAGGGCCGTCAGGCCAGAATGCCGGTGGACTGCAGGAACAGGATCAGCATCACGATGGGGGCTACGTAGCGGATGATGACGGTGTACAGGGTTTTGCGGGTGAACTTGCCGCTGCCCTTTTCCATCTCTTCCACAATGAACTGGGGCTTGAGCACCCAGCCGATGAGAATGGTGGACAGCAGGGAGATCAGGGGCATCATCACGCTGTTGCTGATGTAGTCCATAATGTCCAGCAGCTGGGCGGCGGAGCCGTTGGGCAGCTGCACCTCAAAGTAGAACACGCTGTAGCCCAGGGCGATGACGGCCGAGGCGGCTAGATAGATGATCGACAGCACCAGCACCGTCTTTTTGCGGGAGGTGTGGAAGATTTCCATGCAGTTGGCAGTGATGGCCTCCAGCACCGAGATGCAGGAGGTGAGGGTGGCGAAGATGGCGCTGACAAAGAACAGCACGCCCACCACCGTGCCGGCGAAGCCCATGGCGTCAAACACCTTGGGCAGGGAGATGAACATCAGGCTGGGGCCTGCGCCCATGCCCTCGGTGCCGGAGAACACGTACACGGCGGGCACGATCATGGCGCCGGCCAGCAGGGCAACACCGGTGTCGAAGAACTCGATCTGGCTGATGGAGCGGTTCAGGTCCACGTCCGGTTTCACGTAGGAGCCGTAGGTGATCATGATACCCATGGACACGCTCAGGGAGAAGAACAGCTGGCTCATGGCGTCCAGCGAGATCTGCAGAAAGCGCTGGATGGTCAGCCCTTCGGTGTGGGGGGTGAGGTAGTACAGCAGGCCCTGCAGGCCGGTGCGGGTCTCGCCGTCCGCCCCGGTGTGGCTGAGGGTGAGAGCGTAGCCCGCCACCGCGATGACAAGCACCAGCAGGATGGGCATCATGAAGCGGGAGACCTTTTCAATGCCGCCCTCCACGCCGTTGTACACGATGAAGGCCGTGACCGCCATGAACAGCAGGGCGAACACCACCGGCGACACCGGCGAGGTGATGAAGGCGGTGAAGTAGCCGTCCTGTGCGGCGGCGCTGGCCTGGCCGGTGAGGTACACCACGCCGTATTTGGTGATCCACCCGCCGATGACCGCATAGTAGGTCATGATGAGCACCGGCACAAAAAAGGTGAGGATGCCCAGGAACTTCCACTTGGGGGCCAGCTCGGTGTAGGCGCCGATGGCGCTTTTCTTGGTTTTGCGGCCGATGGCAATGTCGGAGGTGAGCAGGGTGAAGCCGATGGTCACCACCAGTACCAGATAGATGAGCAGGAACAGGCCGCCGCCGTCCTTCGCGGCCAGGTAGGGGAACCGCCACAGGTTGCCGACACCCACGGCGCTGCCGGCGGCAGCCAGCACGAAGCCGATCTGGCCGGAAAAGTTGCTTTGCTTTTTCTTCATAAAAACGATACTCTCCTTGCGGGGCGCTGCGCCCCATTTCTTACACGCGGTACTCTTCAGAATACCATATTTGCAGTAAAAAAGAAAGAGAAACCGTAAAATTGCAGGGAACCGGCGGCCTTTTCAGCCGGGTACGGCGGGGCGGGGCAGGGTGCGGCAGCTTAGAGCGGGCCGCGGCGTGGGCCAAAACTCCATGCTTCTGTTTCTTGCGCATGGAAAAATTCAAACTGCACAATATTTTGCGGTTTGCACAAGTTCACTACAAGAAATATGACGAAATGCCCAAAAAACGGTTGACAAATGGGGGCGGCAGGGCTAAAGTAGAGCCAACATCTGAGCGATGCAACAAACCAAACTGCTTTGAACAGGACACATTCTTCTCCCAATTCCCCGCGCACAGAGAGCTGCCGGGCGCTGAAAAGGCGGACGCGGGCCGGAAGAGGAACATCCCCTGCGAGCAGCCTGCGGGAACAGGCCGTGCGGCCCCAGTAGCGCAGCGCCGTTTTGCCCCCGTTACCGGGCAGCGCATCCAGGCCCTTTGCGGGCGTGGGCGCGGCAAAGTGGCCGCCCGCAAAAGGGCGGCAAGCGAAGTGGTACCGCGGAAGCAGAATTCCGCCGCACGGGGCCGTTGGCCCGGCGGCGTTTGAACGCCTTCGTCTTCGGCAGGGGGCCTGCCCGGGCAAAACCGGGGAGGCACGCCGGGGCGAGGGCGTTTTTTGCACCCCCGCCGGCCGCCCCTGCCGGTGCCGCCCCGCCGAAGGCATGGCGGTAAACCTCCATCGCCGGATGAAAATTTGACGGGGGCATTGGCCCGGCGTCCGGTTGGTTTTGTTGGTTGGAACCGGCGGGGCTGACACCCCGGAGAGAGGAAGAATCGTATGAACACGCTCGTTATCGTTTTGATCGCGGCAGTGTGCCTGCTGTGCGGCTACACGCTGTACGGCCGGTGGCTCGCCAACAAATGGGGCATCGACCCCACCGCCAAAACCCCTGCCTACACCCATGAGGACGGCAAGGACTATGTGCCCACCAACGGCTGGACGGTGTTCAGCCACCAGTTCAGCTCCATTGCCGGTGCCGGCCCTGTGACCGGCGCCATTCAGGCCGCCGCCTTCGGCTGGCTGCCTGTGCTGCTGTGGGTGCTGCTGGGCGGCATCTTCTTCGGCGCCGTGACGGACTTCGGCGCCCTGTACGCCTCGGTGAAGAACGAGGGCAAATCCATGGGCCTGCTGATCGAGAAATACATCGGCAAGCTGGGCCGCAAGCTGTTCCTGCTGTTCTGCTGGCTGTTCTGCGGCATTGTCATCGCCGCCTTTGCCGACATGGTGGCCGGCACCTTCAACGCCTATGCGGTGAAGGACGGCGTGACCAGCCTTTCCGCCGCGGCCCAGACCAACGGCGCGGCGGGCATGGTGTCCATCATGTTCATGGTGTTCGCCGTGGTGTTCGGCCTGATCCAGAAAAAGTACAACTTCTCCGGCTGGAAGGAAGCGGTGCTGGGCATCGCGTTCATCGTGCTGTCCTTCGTGGTGGGCGCAAACTTCCCGCTGGTGCTGGGCAAGGCGGCCTGGAGCTACATCACCTTCGTGTACATCTTCTTTGCCGCGGTGCTGCCCATGTGGCTGATGAAGCAGCCCCGTGATTACATGACCACCTTTATGTTCATCGGCATGATCGCCGGTGCGGCCGTGGGCCTGCTGGTGGCCCATCCTTCCATGAACCTGCCGGTGTTCACCGGCTTCAACAACGGGAAGCTGGGCACCATGTTCCCCATTCTGTTCGTCACCGTGGCCTGCGGCGCGGTTTCGGGCTTCCACAGCCTGGTGTCCTCCGGCACCTCTTCCAAGACCGTTGAGAACGAAAAGGATATGCTGAAGGTCGGCTACGGCGCCATGGTGCTGGAAAGCCTGCTGGCGGTGCTGGCCCTGTGTGTGGCCGGTGCAGCCGCCGCAGCGGACGGCACCCCCGCCGCCGGTACCCCCTTCCAGGTGTTCAGCACCGGCGTGGCCGGCTTCTTTGAGATGTTCGGCGTGCCCATGTACGCCGCCACCGTGTTCATGACCATGTGCGTTTCCGCTTTGGCCCTGACCAGCCTGGACGCCGTGGCCCGCATCGGCCGAATGAGCTTCCAGGAGCTGTTCAGCGTGGACGATATGGCTCACGCCGAGGGCTGGCGCAAGCTGCTGTGCAACACCTATTTCTCCACCTTTGTCACCCTGGCCTTCGGCTTCCTGCTGACCCAGATCGGCTATGCCAACATCTGGCCCCTGTTTGGTTCCGCCAACCAGCTGCTGAGCGCGCTGGTGCTGGTGACCCTGTGCGTGTTCCTGAAGGTGACCGGCCGCAGCAACAAGATGCTGTTCCCGCCGCTGGTCATCATGCTGTGCGTGACCTTTACCGCCCTGGTGCAGCGCCTGCTGGCCATGGTGAAGGCCATCCGCACCGCCGCCGCGGTGACCATCCCCGCCGGTGAAACCACCTGGGGCGCGGTGTTCATCGCCAACGGCCTGCAGCTCATCATCGCGGTGCTGCTGATCATCCTGGGCCTGACCATTGTGGTCAACTCGCTGCGTGCCCTGAACAAGGCCGAGAAGAACAGCGAAAAGGCCGCGTAACGTTTCACTTAAAATCCATGGAAGAAAGGCGGCATCCGCAAACCGCCGCCTTTCACAAAGCCGCCGCCGGGCGGAGAGCGTACCAAAGCGCTTTCCGCCCGGCGTTTTTTATGGGCCTGGGCGGGATTTCAGAAAATCTTAAGGTGAAATCCGGCAAAAGTTTGCGGCAAATCCGGCGGCTGCCTCGTTTTAGAAAGTGTGCGGCGGGGAAACGAATCCCCCATACGGGGCACAGGCCCCGCCGCAGAGCAATGCCAAAAGGAGGAGTTTCTTCCATGAAAATACTCATCACATCGGATTGGTACACCCCCGCGGTGAACGGGGTGGTGGCGTCCATTCTGGCCCTGCGCCGCCAGCTGGAGGCCCGGGGCCATGAGGTACGGGTGCTGACCCTTTCCGGCACCCTGCACACCACCTGTGAGAACGGGGTGTATGCCGTCGGCTCGGTGGACGCGGGGCTGATTTACCCGGGCGCACGGCTGCGCAGCTTTGCCGTGGGGCAGACGATGCGCCAGCTGGTGGACTGGAAGCCGGACGTGGTGCACTCCCAGTGCGAGTTCAGCACCTTTTTTCTGGCCCGGTACATCGCCCGGGCGGTGGGGGCACCGCTCATTCACACCTACCACACGGTGTATGAGGACTACACCCACTACTTTTCGCCCAGTCGCCGCTGGGGCCGCCTGTTGGCGCGGGGCCTTAGCCGGGCCATTCTGAACCAGTGCGACGGGGTGATCGCCCCCACCGAAAAGGTGCGCGCCCTGCTGGAAGATTACGGCGTGAAGCCCCCGGTGGCGGTGATCCCCACGGGCATTCCGCTGAGGCGCTTTGCCGCCCCGGTTTCCGATGCGGTGCTGGCTGGGCTGCGCCAAACGCTGGGCATTCCGGCGGAAAACCGCATTCTGGTGTATGTGGGCCGCCTTGCCAAGGAGAAGAACCTGGAAGAGCTGATGGACTGCCGGGCCGGACTGGGCGAGGCCCCGGTGACCCTGCTGCTGGTGGGGGACGGGCCGGCCCGCCCGGCGCTGGAGGAGCAGGCGACGGCCCTGGGGCTTGCGGCCCCGGCGGTGGTGTTTGCCGGAATGGCCGCCCCGGAGACGGTGCCCCTCTATTACCGGTTGGGGGATGTATTCGTGAGTGCATCCTCCAGCGAGACCCAGGGGCTGACCTATCTGGAAGCGCTGGCGGCGGGCACCCCTGCCGTGTGCCGGGCGGACCCCTGCCTCGCGGGCGTGATTGAAAACGGCGTCAACGGCTGGCAGTATGAAACCGGCCGGGAGCGGGACGAAGTGCTGCACCGCCTGCTGGCGGACGAGCCGCTGCGGGCGCAGCTGGCCCGGGGCGCGGCGGCCAGTGCGGCCGCCTTTTCGGAAGAGGCGTTCGGCGAGAAGGCGCTGGCCCTGTATGAGGCCCAGCGGGCCGCCAAGGCGCGGCAGGGAGGTGCGGTATGAGCAAGACCGGAAAGGGCCTGAACGGGATGCAACTGATCTCGCTGGCGGGGTTTGCCGCCTGCCTTGTGCTGGGCGTCTGGATGTGGCGCAAGGGGCTGTTTACCAGCCAGGAGCAGCTGAACCTGTTTATGGGCGGCATGGGGCACTGGGCCGCAGCGGCGTTTGTGCTGTTTCAGGCGGTGCAGGTGGTGGTGCCGGTGCTGCCCGGCGGGCTGGGCTGCCTGGCCGGGGTGGTGCTGTTTGGCCCCTGGCAGGGCTTTTTGTACAATTACGTGGGCATCTGCGCGGGCAGCCTGGCGGCTTTTGCCATTGCACGCAGCTGCGGGCGGCCGCTGCTGTACCGGATGTTCCCGGCGGCGCTGATTGAAAAATACGACCGGTGGAGCGAAGAAAAGGGGCGGTTTGCCCGGTGGTTTGCCTTTTTGATCTTCATTCCGGTGGCACCGGACGATTACCTGTGCTTTCTGGCCGGAACCACCGGCATTTCCTGGCAGAAATACACAGCCATCATCCTGCTGTGCAAGCCATTTTCCATTGCGCTGTACAGCCTTGGGCTGACGTTGGCGGCCCGGCAGCTGCTGGGCCTCTGGAACTGACCGGGCAGGCACAAACGAGAAAGGAGAACCATCATGCGGGTGCATCTTTATGAAGGGGGCCTGACTTCGCTTGTGGCACACAGCGGCGTGGGGCAGGCCATCTGCCACCAGCGGGCCATGCTGGCCCAGGCCGGGGTGGAGCAGGCCGACGGCTGGCGGGGCCGGGCCGATGCGGTGCACATCAACACCGTTCTGCCGGACGCCCCTCTGGCTGCCCTGCGGGCGCGGCTGCGGGGCGAAACCGTGGTGTGGTACGGGCACTCCACCATGGAGGACTTCCGTGAGTCCTTCGTCGGCTCCAACCGGCTGGCTCCGCTGTTCCGCCGGTGGCTGTGCTTCTGCTACGGGCTGGCGGACGTGGTGGTGACCCCCACGCCCTATTCCAGGCGGATTCTGGAGGGGTACGGGCTGAAAAAGCCGGTGTACGCCCTCTCCAACGGGGTGGACACGGAATTTTTTGCCCCGGACCCGACCCGCGGGGCTGCCTGGCGGGCCAGGTGGCAGCAGCGCCCCGGCCAGAAGCTGGTGATCAGCGTGGGCCATTTTATGGAGCGCAAGGGGATTCTGGAGTTCATCGACCTGGCCCGAACGCTGCCGGAGGCCCGCTTTGTCTGGTACGGCTACACCAGCCCGGCGCTGGTGGCCGAGCCGGTGCGGGCCGCCATGGCCGCCGCCCCCGAAAACCTCTGTTTTGCGGGGTTTGTAAGCCAGGCCGAACTGCGGGACGCCTACTGCGGGGCAGATGCCTTCGCCTTTTGCAGCCACGAGGAGACCGAGGGCATTGTGGTGCTGGAGGCGCTGGCCTGCGGCGTGCCGGCGCTGGTGCGGGACATCCCCGTCTATGAGAGCTGGCTGGAGGAGGGAAAGAATGTGTACAAGGCCCGGCGGGCCGAAGACCTGGCCACGCTGTTGGCGGCCATGCTGGCGAAGGAACTGCCGGATTTGACCGCCGCCGGCCGCCGGGTGGCCCAGGACCGAAGCCTGGCGCGGATGGGGCAGGCCCTCTGCGGCATTTACGAAAAAGAGGCCGCGCCGTGCGCCCGGCCTGAACCTGTGGGCACCGCGCAGATTTTTTGAACATTACAGGGGCGACGCCGCCGGTTTGTGCACAAAGACCGCACGAACCGACGGCGTTTTTGCCGAAAAAAGGGCAAAGCCTTTTGCAGTGCGTGTGTGAGAAAATGCACAAAAGCAACAAAGACTTTTTGTGAGAATTGGCCAGAGAAATGACGAAAAAACGGAGTTTCTTACAGGAAACTCAGTTGCTACAATATTACAGCTGTGCAGTACCGTTTTTTTATGCTTGAAAAAGTTGTAATGTCGGGCTATGATGGACATGAAGTCGAGAAAAGCAAAAAACCCACGGTGCAGTGTGGCCAGAGCTGCAATGCCCCGACGACAGGAAGCAACAAACGCCCAACCAAAAAGGAAACAACATCATGGAAACGACACTGTATCAGAATCATCTGGCCATTCTGGAGGAAGAGCTTCAGGTGGCCATGGGCTGTACCGAGCCCATTGCGATCGCCTTTGCCGCGGCCAAGGCCCGGCAGACGCTGGGCCGGATGCCCGAGCGCTGCCACGTGAAATGCTCCGGCAACATCGTTAAAAATGTAAAGGGGGTCACGGTGCCCACCTCCGGCGGGCTGCGCGGCATTGAAATTGCGGCGCTGCTGGGCCTGACCGGCGGCGATGCCGACAAGGAGCTGGCCGTGCTGACCGCGGTGACCCCCGAAACCCGGGACGAGGCCCGCCGCCTGCTGGGCAGCGGCCTGTGCAGCTGTGAGCTGATTGAGGGTGTGGCCAACCTGTACATCATTGTGGAGGTGGCCGCCGGGGACGAGAGCGCCCTGGTAGAGGTGGTGAACCACCACAACAACATCACCCGCATTGAGAAAAACGGCAAAACCCTTCTGAAAAAGGACGCTCAGCAGGAGGCCGCCGCGGAGAGCGCCTGCGACCGGAGCCTGCTGAACCTGAAAAACATTCTGCAGTTCGCCGACGAGGCCGACCCCGCCGATCTGGCCCCGGTGCTGAACCGGCAGATCGAGTACAACAGCAAGATCTCGGCCGAGGGCCTGACCGGCAAGTGGGGCGCGGCGGTGGGCTGCACCCTGCTGGAGCGGCAGAACCCGCCCAGCCTGGAGCTGAAGGCCCGCGCCTGGGCGGCGGCCGGCTCGGACGCGCGGATGGCCGGCTGCTCGCTGCCGGTGGTCATCAACTCGGGCAGCGGCAACCAGGGCATTACCATCACCATGCCGGTGGTGGTGTACGCCGAGGCGCTGGGCGCCAGCGAAGAACAGCGGCTGCGGGCGCTGGCGCTGGCCAACCTGATTTCGGTGCACCAGAAAAAGTACATCGGCAGCCTTTCGGCCTACTGCGGCGCGGTGAGCGCGGCCACCGGCGCGGCCTGCGGCGTGGCCTACCTGAAGCTGAAGGGCAAAATTTCGGAGGAAGCGCTGTACCGGGTGATGAGCGACACCATCACCAACAGCATCTGCACCATCGGCGGCATGGTGTGCGACGGAGCGAAGTCCTCCTGCGCCGCCAAGATCGCCGCCGCGCTGGAGAGCGCCTTTACCGGTCTGGAGATGAGCCTGAAGCAGCGGGTGTTCCAGCCCGGCGAGGGCCTGACCATGGACAGCGTGGAGGACACCATTGCCGCTGTGGGCCGCATGGGCCGCGTGGGCATGAAGAGCACCGATGTGGAGATCCTGAACATTATGCTGGGCCATTGAGCAGTGATTAAAAGAAAGTTTGTCAATTTATTTAAAAAGAAAAGTTACAATTCCTGAAAAAAGCATTGTATTTTGCACCTACATTAGGTCAGTTTACAAGGAACTACACGCAGACCGTGAAACGGGCTGCTGACAACAAACGGCGCTATGCTCCCGGCTGGGTGCATAGCACCTGTTTGTTGCGGGGGTTTCCAAAGGGGGCAGC
>Ga0129312_1000036_pt1 | contig 142407 bp, 162 predicted proteins | sample O827metagenome_FD_94434 | JGI IMG/M metagenome (GOLD analysis project Ga0129312, IMG submission 94434) | Orangutan group fecal microbial communities from Wisconsin, USA - O827 metagenome | ecosystem: Host-associated > Mammals > Digestive system > Large intestine > Fecal | place: USA: Wisconsin... | reverse complement strand
TACCACCTTTGATGAGCTTCATGAACTTATCATAATCTTCCTTAGTATCGAAGTTCAATCCTCGATATATAGTAATTGACGATGTATTACCGTACTCAGCTATAGCATCATCCATTACTGAATCAACTAGATACTTATAATCAGGGTTCAGTACATACTTAGTGAGTGCTTTCTCAAGTTCATCTAAGTCATCTGCTGCCCTAAGCTGATCATAGATAGCTGATTCATTCTGATGAGAATAACCTGACTTGATCATTTCATTTAGTCATCTCCTCTCTTATAATGATAATGCAGCAGGAGATGAAGGTATCTATCCTTGAGTCCTGCTGCATGATAATCTGTATTTACTAAATGTGAGTATGCTTCAGGCAGATCTTAATCAAGGTATCTGGATCTAGTCGTTTACTAGCTATAATGATATCTGCCTTATTCTTCTTAGAATGATAATCAGCATTCTCAATGACTTCTGTCTCACCTAGGATAGCATATCTACCTGAGTTAGCTAATCCGTTATTGTCAGTGAGTTTATCATCTGCATTGAGCATGCCGAACTTATTATCATCTAGCTTGATGTATCTATAATTCCAGTTCTTGATACCACCTAGGATAGTGATAATCTGACCAGGTTTCATAGACTTGACTAGTGATCTGATATCCTTCTTCTTGAGATCAATAGACTCATTCTGAGGTGAGTAACCTGTACTAATCATAGCAATTCTCCTTTCTACTGAATTTACTAAGGTCATTCTTATTGATCTTAGTATAGTGGACTATCCTACAATCTCTATCACTCTGGATGCCTATGTAGTGGGTACCAAACATAGTTACTCCCATGTGATATACTTCAGTAGGGTATAGTGTATTACCATCGATGACAATCTTCTCAGTGGGACTGACTCGATAAGTACGCTTGAAATTCATATAGTACTCCATTCTATGGTAAGTGATTAATTATACATAATGTGATCGGTATCTAAGTCCACCTGGATGATATCTCCTAAGTGATGATAGGGAGCACTATCCATGCTATCGTGGACTGTATGGACTAGGTACTTGAGTGAGTCAGGTATCATTACTGCTAATCCAACTTGATAAGGATTAGTCCTAGTCTCTATCCATAATGATACTACCTTGCCAGTCATGACTCTCATGCTACTACCTCCATAAGTATGTTATTCAGGGTAATGATTACTTGAATAATGACTAGCTCAGCGGACTTACCATACCAGTATAAACGTATCTGGCACTAGATCCACTCAGCTATGCTACTATGGGTAAGTAGTACATGATATCTATGTTATTCAGGGTAAGTAGTACTTGATTATTGATGTATTATTACCCTTATAGAGCATCATTATAATGATCCCATTCCATTTACTCGATCGGAGGGGACCTCACCCAACGGTTAAGCTAGAGTACTAAATTCTCATCATGAATTACCCTATCTTAGAACCCCTTTGAGCTCATAATTACCTCATAATCACTCATTATTACTAGTTATTACCCCATTTATAAGCATATACTACTTACCCCGTATAGTCACTTAATCATTACCTGAAGTACCCTTGCTAGAATTCATATAATCCACCTACTTACTCTTTTAGGATTAGTTCTTAATAATGGATGATTATTCAGTAAATCAATAGCTTCTAGTACATGCTTATGCCTTAGTCCATAGTAAACTGATTTATAATTAGTACCTACTCCAGTATATACTAATCGATCTGCAAACAAGGTTTCTATATCGAACTTCTCATCATCTATAATGCAGAAGCTATTGATTTCAGATTCATGCTCAGCTAGCCATTGAAGGATTTCTAATCCTCGCCTACCATTAGGATCACTGCCTGTGATATCTATTACTTCAATTCCATACTTATTGAATAATCTATCTAGCTCAACAATATCACTAAATCCTTTATTGAAATCTGAAGGATGATTCTTGTAGCTCCAGTATGATCTTCTCCAAGAAGATGACATGACTACTTTAGCATCAGTAGCTTTCACTATCTTAGCTAATCTCTTCACCTTAGTCTCATGCACTCCGAATATCTCAACTATACGATGAGCTAAATCAGATAGCTTTAACTTATACATGATATCGTAGAAGCAGTTGATCAGTAAGTTAGGACCATTAAGTACTCCATCGATATCTAGGAATATTATATTCTTACCTGTATCTATAGTAAGCTTAGCATCAGTTACTCCAGTGAGAATTATGACTTCTCCTGTATTCTTATTAGTAAGATATACTTTATTATCTTTAATACATTCTTCTCTTATAATTTTTAGTGGCATAGTATCTCCTTATTCATGAAACAAATTTATATCTACTTGAATACCCTTAGTCTTGCATATATCTATCATATGTTTAGTCCCTCTAGATTGACCATCCCAGAATGATAGCAGTACTGCAGTATCTAATGGATTCAATGTAGCATAATCTAGCATAGCCTGATTACGAATCAATCCTGCTCGTTTGCCATAAGTATCCCAGTCAGCATTCATTACTTTTAGCTGAAGTTGATACTCATTAGCTAGTTCTATTGCTAGTTGATCTGCTCCTTTAGCTCCACCTGAAATAACTTCTATCTGAGCAGGATTGACCTTGTGCTCAATAAGGTACTTCTTCAGGATAGTCTTCATCTGATAGTAATTATGAAATGATCTTGATCCATTAATTATAAGTTTGAGCATATTCTCACCTCCTTATACCTCATGGTATGTAGCAATCATATTCTCGAGTAGATCCTTGTCCTTAGAATTCAGAATTTTATCGGATAAGTTAACCCAGATGACTGCTCCTTGAGGATGCTGGTAGGCTATAGGGTGATCTAAGACTTCTACTGAATCAAATTCCAATGCATACCTATTCCATTTACAATTCTCATAAGGAATATTGACTTGATGCAACTTGTAATTACTGTCATAGCTAGTCTTATCTAGTTTAATAGTAGAGCTAAGGTCTGCTAGCCCTCTGATCAAACCTGATCCTGATTCTATCAAACAGATAACTCCTCTCCTAGAAGTATTCCTAGAACGGAGTTCCCATACCTTAGATCCATCTAGAATCAGATCTAGATACTGCTTCTTAATAAGTAATCCATATATTTCCATAGGTTCTCCTTACTGCTGATTCTTATTCTGGATCAATTCTAGCTTCTCCTTCCGACTGAGATGCTTGATTGCTGATTCTCGTTTCATTGCTTCTGATCTAGTGCTGTGCATTTCACTATACACTAGGACTACTGGTCTCCTAGTCCTAGTGTATTTAGCTCCCTTAGAACTGCCATTATGCTCAGCTACTCTCCTAGCTAGATCAGTAGTATATCCTGTATACAGAGTATGATCAGCACATTCTACTATATAAGTGTAGTGCATTACTTAGGCAATCTATTCAGATTATGCAATAATGAAGCTAGGGTATCATTATTGGACATAGTGAGTGCTGTAATAATCAGCTGGAATCTGCAGCTTACCTGAGCAGAGCTATCTAGTACGATCTTAGCAGCATCATCAATACTGATTCTAGTAGAGTGGATTTCTTCTTTGCCTGTGGATTCTACAATCTCTCCATCGACTAAGCAGAATACTACAGCGAATCTCTCATCAGTCATCCCAGCACTACTGTATCCAGCTGGAAGTGTGAGTAGAACTTCAGATACATCCAATCCAGTCTCCTCCTTCAGCTCACGAATTGCTGCATCCTGAATAGTCTCTCCAGCATCAATTAGTCCAGCAGGGAACTCATAGCAGTAATCATTGATAGCATATCTGAACTCCTTACTAATCAAGATACTCATATCTTTGAAGATTGGTACTATAGTAACTGCATTAGCTTTAGCTCCGAGCTGAGATGGATCACTTAGTTCATTTCTAGAAACTAGCTCATAGGTGTATGGCTTTCCATCCACTAAATAATGCATATTGTATGCTTTAAGGAATCCATCCTTGACTTTCTCTAGTGTCTCTAATATCTTTCCCATTTTATTATCCTCCTTGTTATCATCCTTCTTAGGAAGTACTTCGTCTAGAATTATCTTAGCTTGTTCTAGCTGATAATCAGTAAGATTCTCCCTGCCATCTGACAATCCTAGTCGAAGTGAGATAGTACGTCTAATCGCAGAATAGCTATTGTATTTATCAGGTGTATTCTGATAGCTATATCCATACTCTTCTAGCCTACGATTGATAGCATCCTGCAATAATGATTTATTAGCTCTCATAGCAGGTAGCCTTTCAATTCAATACTAGCCCTGTATCTAGGCTCATAGTAAGAGTACGGATATATTGAGTATGGATCAGCTAATCTAGGCTCATGAGTTATGTTAGATTCCGCAATTACTGCTCTCATTACTTCACCATGAGCACGGATAGCTAGTTCTCCGCCTTGATGGTTTAAATCCAGTAATGGAATATCAGATTTAGCAGGACTGATTCTGTCATCTGATAATTGTTTAGATAGCTCAGTTGGATCAGCTCCTAAGGCTATCAGTTGTCTGACTTCATCGAGATTCAGTGACTTAGCAGGTTTCTTAGGATCATAGAATACTAGTTCTGAAGTCACTGCATTGATAAGCTTGATTCCAGATTTCATCTTCCGATTAAGTTGTTGTAGAGTATAGTTATTACCGAACTGATCCTTGTAACCAAACCTTACTGATTTACCATCAATTATTGCAGTTAGTTCCTTCACTAGTTTCAGCTCTGACGATGTATTTGACTTTGACTGCACCTGATTCACTCCTTCCATTAGTAACATGAAGATTGAGTATCTTGCTGAACTTAGCTGCTAGTTCTTCACTAATCATTCCATTCTTAGCTCGAGCAGGTACTCCTATAGTGAGTTCTCCATCATCTTCCTGCAAGATATCTACTCCTAGTTCTTCAAATTCTTTCATATAAGCTCCAATAGGCTTATCCAATATAATCACCTCCAATAAAAAAAAAAGCTAGTAGTCCCCTCGTGAGTGAGAGAACTACTAGCTAGTTGGATTTACAGGATATCAGCCAAAATGCTGCCCAGTGAAGATCCTGACTTGCAGATCCGATCCTTGAACTTCTTAGCGATTGCTAAGTTATAGCGGTAGCTCTCCGTAGATTTCCTCATGTTGCGGAGAATGGTCTTATCGAAGTTGCCGAGGATGATATAGTCAGGGGACTTGGAGTCGATCATCTTTGCCAGAGTAGTAGCACCAAGGATGATGCAAGTACCCTCAGGGATTGCTCGAGTGATATGTACGTTAATCACGCACGGCTGAGTTTCGTAGCGAGGAATCGTAGGCAGATGCTGGAACTCGCTGATCTGGATGAAATTGGACTTAGGCAGGTCATCGAATGCAACCTTGACGATCTTATCGATATCATCAGCCATATAATCCTCAATGATATCCTCGAAGTAATCGTAGACTTCATCAGGCATATCACCAGTCTCCATGAACTGCTGAATAGCTTCTGCATTGTACTTATCCTTGAAGTGTTCAGTGATTGCTCTACGAGCTCGACAAGCAGGACACTGGCAGTCATCCTCATCCTCATCCTCAGAGGTTTTTTGCTTCAGGACATCTTTCCACTGATCTGGATTGATGGTTACCGTATTACCCTCATTGAGCTGCTTGGTAATTTCACTGAGGAATGCTACGTTGAGATCACTCTCAGTCTTAGGATACACATTGTAATTGTTCTTCATAGTATAGATTCTCCTTTCAGATGTTTCAGGTTTCAACCCTTACACAAATATAAACGTATGTATGACTAAATTAGCTCTTATTTCTTCTTGACTACCTGAGCAAAATCTCCATTATCCAATCGAAGGGTATCACTATTATCAGTATAACCATTAAGATATAGGACTTCAAGGACTCCATTAAGCGACTTAGCATCTGAAGTCATGATCAAGATATTCTCAGGATGCATCGGTAGAGCTTGATTCTTCTTTCTTCTCTTGAATAGGTTCCAGAACAAGTTTATCATCCTCCTCTATTACTTCTCCTTCATTAGCAGCTATCTCCTCGAACTTAGCTAGGATAGTAGATACTGCAGTACGTACTTTATCTCTACTATCCTGATTAGCAATGATAGGTGCTCGGACATTGTAGTTATTTAATGTATTATTGACTACCTGAGTATTCTGAATAATAACATTTAAGTAGGACTCATCCGTAGTTACTTGCTTGATCAAATTGAGTGATTGATTGAGCGAGTTCTGCAAGGTCCTAATGATAGCCATCAATGCCTCAGGATTATTATAGCATTCAGGATTTGTAGTAGCCTGAACTATAAGCTGATCTTCTAGTTTACCTAGAGCATTAGTCAGTGTGACTACTCTACTCAGCTGACTTCTCGAATACACTAGCAAGAACGCTTTCATATTATCAGCAGTATTAGCTGATAGTGCTTGAGTGATATCGATGTCTCTCTTAGCGAGCTTAGCGATACCCTTTAGATCCATATTTACTAGATCTTGCTTACGCTTATCAGCTGGTGCTAATTCATTCATCTTCATCACCCCTTATAATAGATTGGTAGTGATCATCAAACATATTCTTGAAGTTCTGAGTAACTTCATCAAGTATGTAATTATGATGATCATAATAAGCGTATCTCAGTTTCAGTAAGAACTGTTCTCTGATTATGAACTTAGGCTTGAATGCTCTACCATTGAGGATAGCACATTCATTATCAGGATACTTGGCTGGGAACAATTTTAGAGTACCGATATTAGGCAACTCGAGCTCGACTGTCTCAGCTTCATCTGTATTCATACCCTTTTCTCTAAGTTCATCAAGTAAGTGTAAGGCTAAAGCATCAATTACTGACCTGACTACTGCCTCAGGCAAGTCGAGCATATTACTGATGTCTTTAGTAGCTTTCCTAGCATACCATTCATTCTGACTTAGTTTAGGCATTCTTGTGACTTTCGATAAAGTCAGATACTGACATCTTACTCGCAGTAGAGATATCTAAGATGTCTGATCCAGCCATAGTGAGTTTGAATCTTCGAGTAAGCTCCTTACCTCTATCAGTAGAGATATCTACCAGAGTGACCTGATCTAGCAAACCATTATCCTCTAATGCCTTCTTGCTGCCCTGGCATCGAGGACAGTTATTCGTAATTACCATCATAAACATAAGTATTACCTCCTTCTATTACCTTTGATGAATTTCTGATTGGAAGTAGCCAATGCGATTCCAGTGAGCTGATCTCGATAACTATCAGATTTCTGAGATTCATCATACTTTCCGCATTTTACGAAATCTACGCTATCTAATACTGAACTAAATCTAGTTCTGACTTCTGAATCATCAAAGTGAGTATACAACCAAATTCCACATTTAGGGAATTCATTGATGAGGGTATCGATGAAGTCAAGTAACTCATGCATTGGCTGATCCAGTGGTTCTCCTCCAATGATAACGATATTATCAATTTCATCCTTATCATATCTGATCTTGATATCACCTATTAGCTTTCCTAAGTTTAATCGATCACGGAGATCTAGTCCTGTGTTGAAATCATGAGTATGAGGACTATGGCACCCTTTGCAGTATCCATGACAGCCTGATAGGTATATTTCATAAGCTATACCTGTAGTCGATGCAAATACTGGATATGCTGAACTATAGTATCTCATTCTTACTCACCGCCTTTCCAAAGATATAAACGTATCTAACCTTAATTTAGCTCCAAAGCAAGAATGAGGTAGGCAACTTATGTCACCTACCTCATCCCCGTTAGTTATTACTTAACTACAAAGTTTTTGCGGATGCTCTTAGCTTCCTGACGACCAACATTATGGTTCTTGACAGGAGTGCAGTATCCAATCGGTTTGTTGTAAACCGTAGTCTTGAGCTTCTTCATAGTTTTTACCTCCTTATTTAGTTATTATCATCAAGCTATGTAAGCTAGACAACCTTATTCATCAACTTCCAAGATATCAGCCTCAGTGATAATGCCTTCTTTCAGAAGTCTCTGGATATCCTCATCGCTGTGATCATACGGACAGTAGTCATAGTTGTGAGGAAGCTTTCCATGAATCGGACAGATGCATACATCAGGAGAGATAGATAAGTATGGAAGTCTATAATTGGTGAACAATTTCTTCACCAAGGACTGGATTGTCCTCCAGTTGTGAGTAGGCTCATCCATATAGATGTGCTGTACTGTACCTGAAGTATATAATGGCTGGAGTGCATTCTGATGCTCGAATACCTCGAAGATATTCTCGCTGTAGTTATCAGGAAGCTGAGTCGAGTTAGTATAGAATGAACCACCAGTACCTGCTCCAGTGATGATATGCTCGAAATCTTTCTTATCCTTCTTAGCAAATCGAGTACTAGCTCCTTCAGCAGGAGTAGCTTCTAGATTCCAGAGGAGATGACCATGATCTTCTTCCTGATAATCTGATAAAGTCTTCAGCATGAAGTGCAGAGTATCTTCCATGAACTGACGACCTTCCTCAGTCTCGATGCCCTTACCAAGCAGATTCAAACAAGCTTCATGACCTGCATTGACTCCTAACGTATTGAAGTGACTATTGAAGTTACCTAAGTACTTCTTAGTATACGGAATCAAGCCTAAGTCGAGAGATTCCTGAACTTTATCTCTCTTGATCATCAGACTCTGACGAGCTAAGTCCATAAAGTACTTAACCATAATAAAGTAGATCTGTTTGCTCATAGCTACAGTATCTAGATCATCACTAGAAGATACCATAACTCTCACTCTAGATCTTAGAGCAGGATAATGACTCAGGATTTCATCAGCTACCTTATAATCATGGCTATCAGTATCTCCTTCAGCGATCATTCTGCTAATATAAGAGATCTTACTCAGATTCAGAGTTACTACTCCGATGGAACCAGTTTTATCACCAGCACCGAATAAGCCACCACCTGCATTGATAAGCTCACGCAGATCAAGTCGAAGTCTGCAGCACATACTACGTACATCAGACTGCTGCTGATCAGAGTTAATGAAGTTACTGAAGTATGGTGAGTTAGCTTCATCTGCGAAAGTGAAGATATCCTCAGCTAGGCTTGAATCCCAAGGGAAGTCCTTAGTGATAGCATAAGTGATGATTGGGAAGGTAAAGATTTTACCCATGCCATCTCCTTCCATCATTACCTTAGCTAAGACATGATTGAACATGTTCATCTCTTCCTGACAATCACCATAAGTGAAGTCCTGATCCTTGCCACCGATAATGACTGGCTTGTACTTCAAGTCATCAGGTACTGTCAGATCGACTGAGATATTTGAGAATGGAGACTGCATAGCGATTCGAGTCTTGATATTCAGATCAAAGATCAATCGACGAAGTACTCTATATACCTGCTCCTCAGACATATGATCAGCTTTGATGAAGCCTGCAGAGAATGTATCGAAGCTATTGAGTGCCTGAGCTCCAGCCCACTCACCAGTCAGGGTGAAGATGAAGTTATTGATCTGACCATACAATGCATCTAGATGCTTAGCAGGTGCAGAGTAGATAAAGGTAGGTCCACAACTAAATCCTTCTCGGCAGAGATCCTCCATACTCCATCCAGCACAGTAGCCTACAATAGGGTGCGAGATATCGTGAATATGATAAATAGCATCTTCATGAGCTTTAGAGATCTCACCAGTATACATATTCTTCAGTGCCCAGTCCACTAAGACACTATTAGATACATGACCCTGCAATCCTGAGAATGAGTAATTAGTCTGGCTATTCTCTCTCACTCGCCAGTCTGCTTGAGACAGATAATCCCCTATGATTTTATTTGATTCCAATTTTATTACCTCACTTTCTTAGTTCTATCAATCAGACCTAGTGCAGTCTGATAATCCTTAGCCTTGCTAATCTGCAGATTAATACCATACTCCTGCATCAGGTACTTACTAGAAGTACTGAAGGATACATTGATATCATGAATCTGATCATCCTCGTATCTGCATTCTTTATTAGCATCTTTACCTACATCCATAGGCATGACCTTATGAGTAGTAGGATTATTGAAATGAGTAGCTAGTTTATAGCCCTCTCTGACTACTTCCATAGCAGCGAGCATCTCCTCATATCCACCTTGATGAATCTCTAGAGCAGATGCTGGATAAATTGGTGACTCAGGACTAGTATGTAGATTACGAATGAATAATCCCTTACCTACTGTCCAGTGCTTCTGTACAGCATACTTCAACTGACCTACGTAATTATAGCCACCTAGATAGCCTGCACTCATCACCATACCTAAGTCAGGATCCTCTTTAAAGAAGTTAATGATCTCATTGTAGCATGATCCTGCTCCAGAGTTAAATTTCATATCATCATCTACAAATAAGTAGAGATCACAATTAGGATCAAGCATCATGCAATCATTGCGAATCTTCACCATTGAGATCGGCTTAGGATAAGTATCTGATACTCGATACTCAAGCTCCCAAGTAGGATTCATTGCATAGATGAAGTCTTCAAGAGTACTCATGATGATATCATCGTAGGAAGTAGGATCGATATTCTGATAATTGACTAAGAACTTCAGATTATCGACTTGAGCGATATGTACTAGACTTTCACTGAATCTAGTGAGCATTTTGTACCATGATTTGCCATCGTTATACGTAGGAAGAACTACTCCAATTTTCATAAGCCTAGTTCCTCCTTATTCTTATTGTGAGTATCATGAGCAAGCTGACTCATATGACCTACGTTCTGAGCACCATAGTAGATCTCTCCATCAGCTACTTCAAAGTAGCCTTGCTCAGTAGCGACTTTCTTAGCTGAGCAAGCCTCGTTACTAGTGAAGATGTGATACTTCTTCTGCAAGCTATTGCCTAGTCCTCCTTGACGAGACTGATGATAGACATCCACCCAAGCTTTACCTACTTCATAGCCTTTGAGATATACTCGAAGTGCTAGATAAAATTCCTCATGATACAGAATATCATCGTTGAACATCTCATCAGGAGTGATAGCTCCTCTCCTGACAATCAGCCCAGTACGCATACTGATAACTGATAGATCCTGAGGGTAAGGGATTTCGATTGAAGAAGTCTGCACTCGAAGCTCGGTCTTCATTCTGCGATGGCAAGATACTAGCCCTACCTCAGGATGATTATCGAGCTCTGAAATATGATGATCATACTGCTCAAGAGCATACTGACCAAAGTTGAAGTCATCATCAATCAGGATCAGATAATCGTACATACTCAGGATATCGAACTTATTCATCAGTTCTCGTCTGATCTTAGAGATACTTCCCTCAATACGATCAGTAAAGATGAAGTTGATATCAGGAGCTTCTGCTCTCAAGAAATCCTGATCCTCCTCAGAATACCCTTGACCAATCACATGAAAGTTATGCGAACGAATCTGATCTGGAGTATAATGCGAATAGAGTGATTTGATAAGCTTCCAGTATAGCTTATCCTTATTGACACTTAGTGCCAAGAATCCATAAGTAGACATTAGTGATACCTCCTTAGCTGTAATAGTTAATGATCTCATCCATGAGATCAGAACTGAACATATTATCAGTCATCATGATTCTACTAGCTCTCACCTCAGGATCAGTGACATCACAGCCACCAACTTCAAGGTAGTGCTGATGATCTACTAACTGAGTAATTCTCCAAGCACCATTCTTGAAGTCAGAATAGAAATGCTCCTTGATGTACTTATTGACATTAGCATCAAGGATATCCTTCTTATTCCAGCCATACATATCTTCGCCAGATACAGGCTTATTCTCGACCTTAGTAGTATTACAATTCTCATAATGAAGAGTTCTGCAACGATTGATCACTGCAGGATACATACCATTGAATAGTCGCCAGCTGCAAGCGATCTTCTCTTCATCAGATCCCAGCAGTCCTAAAGCAGAATTAGGCAGAGCCAATCCTTCTTCAGGCTTAAAGTTCCTAAGAAGAATGCCCTTATCAGTGATATATCGATTATCCAGAGATAATGCTGGAGCAATCTGATACTTAGGTACTTCATTCAAGTATAATCTACCTTTGAGTAGAATAAATCCACAATCAGGATGCTTAGTCATGTAGTAGATCAGATCAAGATACTGCTCACCTGCACTCTTATTGTAAGATCCACTACGAGGTAGGAAGCTGAAGTCATCGTCCATAAGTACATAGAACTTAGCTTCAGGCATTAGTTTGCAGGCATCACCTCGGATCTGATTAAATGGGATCAATCCCTTACCCTTGATCTCGTAGGTATTGAAAGTGTATTTCACTGCGAATCCATTATCTTCGCAGATTTTGACTGCCTTAGAGATCTGATCCTCAGTCCAAGGCTTCTGAAAATTAAATAAGAAAGTAGAGATAGGTGCTACCTCTTTCAAGTTCTCAATAGAACTAATTAAGTAGTTGAAAGCCACATCAGGCTCATTAGTAGGGACTGCAAACCCTAAGATTTCATGATTCGATTCCATATGTATCCTCCTTATAATATAGTCTGAATGAAATCCTCTTCAGTAATGATAGTCTTACCGAGTTTCTCAGCAGTCTTGTACTTGGATGATCCCTTATCTGCATTAGCAATAAGATAATCACAAGATTTGACATCAGCTTCGACAATCTTATCTGAATACTTCTGATAAAACTTAGATTTTGTACCAAATTCAAGTTTACCAGTAATACATACCTTTATTCGATTGTCATCTACAGATGAGTCCTCTGCCTGAGGCTCCTCGATATTCATGTATTGGTAAGTATCTACGATCTTACCCCAGTTCTTTAGAAGATTATCTTTAGTAGGCTGATTGACTCCTTTGAGATAACGAATTTGCATCTCAAATTCATCTGAGAAGTACGATTCAGCAATCTCAGCACGGATAGAAGTGCCATCTACAATCTTTCTAGCAGATTCCCAAGATAATCCAGGAATATTCAATGCTATCAGATAATTCTCGATTGAATGAGATTTCTTGAGGTTATCTAGAGCTTGCTTCAGAACCTTGATCTTAGCAGATCCGATCCCATCCATATTACTCATTACCTCAAGATCATAGTCTTTATAAAAATCAGGTATCTCAGAGATATCATAGAATTCAATGAAAGCTGATATCAATGATCCTCCTAGATTATCAGTATTAGCAAGATTAGAGATCCAGTGATAAAGATTTGAATAATTCTGACCACTGCACTCTGGATTTCTGCACACCAAGTTGACTCCTGACCAAGTCAAAGGAGCTCCACAATCAGGACATACTTGAGGAAGTTTGACTTCCACTGGAGAATCCACTCCATAGATATATGGAATAACCTCACCTGATCTGACGATTTCAATAGTAGCTCCAGCATCGATTCCTGATTCAAGTATGTTCTTAGCATGATGACCTAAGGCTCTGCTAACATTAGCACCTGAAAGTAGTACTGATTCTGTAACCACTGTAGGTACCAATTTACCTGTCCTAGTGAGATTCCAGTCAATTCTCTTGACCTTCACATGGGCAGTCTCATTAACTGTCTTATAAGCTACCTCATCGACATAAGTAATTACTCCGGATGGTTGCATAATGATCTCAGTACTGTCACATACTATACCGTCAAGCAGATAATGCTTGCCACCAATTAATCGTAGACGATCAATGGCTTCTTGGTAAGGAATTGCTCCCATAATATAGCTCACTGCAAGAAATCCTAGATTCTTCAGAAAATCCAGGATCTCAATTCGAGACTTGAACTGATGTGTAGTACTTTTACCTACCTTATAAGCAATAAAGGAGAATTTGCTACAATCCTCAGGGGATGCATAATTCCTAGACAGAAGTCCATTAGGTACATTACGCTGACTAGTCGATTCAGTAAAACTAGGCAGATCCTCATCGGAGATAACAAATTCTCCTACTACATTTCCAGTATATTTGATTCCTAGATCAACGATAACTCCTTGAGCATGAATCATTTTAGAAGTACAATCGATTCCTACTTCTCCGTTACCTCGAGTCAATGCTCTCATCAGTTTACCATCAACATATTGCAGTTCTGCTGATCCTCCATCCATCTTAGGAGTCTTGACCTTACCTGATGGTAAGATCTCTGTCTTAGCTACTCTAGGTTTGTTAGCAATTCCAGTCAAGTAATTAAGATGAGGATATTCCTGCAGATTGCAAGTAGTGACATCGTATCCCCAACCTACTGAAGTGAGAATTGGATTCGTCGGATCAATAGCTCTGAGCTCTTCAATCCATTTATCAAATACTTCATCAGGGACACAAGTTTTGCCATTATAGTAATTATTAGTATTCTCAAGTATAGAACTAATAAGTGTAGATTTATCCATTCAGTGATTTCTCCTTTCCGACTTCCTATAACTATAAACGCATAAGAATTCAATTTAGCTCTAGTTCTGAGCTGATTGCCCTCACAATATTGAAGTAAGCCTCATTATTGTAGGCTAATAGACTATCGATTGTATTGATATCCTTAGCACTCTCAGTCAGTGCTTCCTGCAATGCTTGAGGAGTAGTAGATAGATCAATCAATAAGCCTAGAGACTCGGATGCCCTCTTCTCAGCAATAAGCAACTTATCTGCCTTCATAGCAGATAAGATTGCTCTCTTAATTAGTGCATGATCAGCTGGAGCTGCATCTATGAGGTCATGTGCATCCCCTAGGAGTCGATTATACCTTGACCATTCATCATTAGCCAATATCAATCACCTCCCTGATCCATCTTGAGCTTATCATCCATATCTGGACGACGAAGCTTCTTTGGTAATTGAACCGAATTCAAGGTCTTCTTGAACTTCTGATATCGATTCCAGATCTTGCCTACATAATGAGAATTACCTTCCAGTCCTACTGCACTGCAAGCATCCTTCCAGACTTTACCTAGGACTTCATGCTGATAGTACAATGACATCATAGTCAGGACTTCCTTCAGCTCATCTCTAGTAGGGATTCTGATAGTTTCTCCTTCAAAATACCATAGTAGATTGATGAAGGATTGAGTATCTAGCAGATAGGACAACTCTGCTATCATATGATTCTGATTCTTAGATGATGGTTCTAGTTTAGCTAGCACTAATAATGCTACGAAATACAGATCACCCATATCTTGTACATTCTTCAGGAGTGAATCGACTTCTGAGCTAGGTCCTTCCATCATGTCATCATCTATATTATTAGTCATTTGATCACCTCCTAATCTGAATTGTCAATGTTCCAGCTAGCTCCTATGAGTTCACTAAGCTCACTAGATCGATGTAGATCATCTCCTAGTAGTTTGCGTAAGTTAACTCCTAGTCTCTTATAGATCAATGATACTAGGAATCTTACATAAGTTCGATATTCTTCTCCTAGCTTGACCAGGACTACACGACCTCGATTATACTTCAGCTTATCCTCGATAGTGAACATCACTGATATCTTAATGAATTCGTATTCAGTAGTACCAGGTTTATAGTGAACATAGCTATCAAAAATCTCTAGTGCTAGAGTAGACATTGACTGAACTACACTATCTAACTCCATAGCTGCTTGCTCAGTTCGGAATCTATTAGCTGATCCGAATAATTGATCACGAAACTGCTCAGCTTCGATCACATCTGATACTTCGAATTCTACTCCTCTAGTTTCATTTAAGTACTCACTTCGAGCATTATACAAGCGTAGTCGTATGTACTTAGTCCACTTCTCTACTACTAGTCCTTCATGATTGATTTTTAAGTAGAAGTCTGTAGCTAGCATATGAGAAATTTCGTCAACTTCATTCGAGTTGAATGCCATACGTTTGACTACTAGTATTGCTGCAGCCAGCTCCTTGATGGTAGTGTACATCTCAGGAGCTGACTTATCCTTAGCAAATGCCTCTTTCACTTTACGTTCTAAGGCAATGATATCTCTCTTATGATATCCCAAGGTTACTCACCGCTTTTCATAATTCTAGATATCTGATCAGAATTCTTCACTACGGTAAGAGTACTATCACTAGGGATATTGATATCAGGTTTATGACTAACGATCAGCAGAGAATTAATATCAGGAGACTTGTACTCAAGAAGATTGATAACTGCATCTGCTCCAGTAGCATCTAAGTTATCAAGAATCTCATCAAGTACTAGCAGATTAGATGAGAATCCAGATTCATTCCTAGCTAGATCTCTCTGGATCAGCTGAAGAATAATGTCTACTCTCCGTCCTTCACCACCTGATAAATCCTCAAACCTACGATTGCCTAAGTAGATATTGATGTTGTTACCATCTATCTCCAATCTTACTAATCCCTGCTTCTCAAATAAGTAAGGCGAGTACTCTTCACTTTTATGATTCATGTACTCAATAACTCCTTCTAGAAGGAAGGATCGGAATTTACGAGATAGCTGGTTCTTGAAGTAATTAGCTATTGCTAACGATTCATTGATCTCTGCAATACTAGCTTCTAATTCCGATTTTCGAGTAGTTTCTTCAAAAATCACTTTCTTGTCAGAATCAATAGCTTCTTCAAGCAGAGTAGTAGAACTACTATAAGATTTATAATCATTCATCTGAGCTTGGAAAGCAGCTAGCTCTGCTTGACTATTATTGAGTTTCTCCTGCTTCAGGCTAATGTCTCCATTCAGTCTGATAACTTCAGATTCGATCTGATTACGTTCGTTAAGAATCTCCACCAATCTAGATTTATTAGCTTGCATGTCCTTCTCGAGCTGAGATCTCAATGCTTCTAGATTAGCTTGATTAGCAATGACTTGATTACAAGTCGGACACACTGCAGAATGATAACTCTGATACTGAGTCATATAATTGTCGTTAGCAAGCTTCTTACTATCAAATTCTCTACTTAGATCTCTACCTCTAGTTTCTAGCTCATTTCGCTGAGTAGTAAGCTGATAGATATCTGCGCTCAGTTGTGAAATTTCTGAGCTTAACTCCGGTATGATTTCTGACTCAAGTTGACTAGCAGTCGCTTCATCAATAAGTGAGCTAGCCTTCTCCTTTATAGTATTGATCTTCTGAGCATTAACTCCGATGCTCATATTGCTAGTATTGATTCTAGTAGTACACTGGATGATCTGACCATTGATACTAGTGAACTGCTGATTCAGATCAGCAACTGCTGAATTGACTTTAGTCTGCAGAGCATCGATATAATGATCAGTCTTGCTGAGTTCCTCTAATCTAGATTTACGACTAGAAGGCTTCAAAGTAGATAATCTACCTGGTAGTCCCTGACTCAAGATAATGATAGAAGTCAGAGTATCATAATCTAGACTATGATTGAATTCCTCTTCCAAGATAGCCTTAGATTTAGTGAGAGTATTGCCTGATATATCTTCGCCATTTCTGACAATCTTTAGAGCACTACCATAATCGCAGTGATTCTTCGCTCGAGTAATGACATAGTTGTTATCATCGATGTCCATATCCAGAGTCACATATACTCCCTTATTTAGAATGTGATTAGCTACATCAGTAGCTCCTCTAGAAGTAGAACCAGTCAAGCACCATAGAATTGATTCTGATAATGCTGATTTGCCTGAGCCATTAGAAGTAGCGAGTGGCTCGTACTCATTGATACCTTTTACTGAAACAATCCCTAAGTCACTGATAGTCAAAGAAGCTCTATCAAATGACATGAACCCATCAAGTTCGACTCGATTGAATTGTATATTCATGATAGCTCCTCCTTACTGCAAATAATCTTCTACAAATTTGACCATCTTAGCCTTAGGTGCTGGCAAGCTGTCATCAGACTGCAGATCAACGTAGTTCTTCATAGCAGATGCTCCAGATTCGTAGCTCTGCAATTTCACGATATCTTCCTTAGATTCTGCTAATACAGTAGAATTCTCTACCTTACTAGAGATTCTAGTAGCTACCAGATTGTACGTAGCTGACTGAGAATCTAGATAATCTCTGATCTCATCTCGAATAGTATAAGGTACTTCAAGCTTCAGACACTTAGGATTAGCTAGATTATTCAAGGACTTCAGATACTTGATAGTATCAGCTACTGATCCTACTTTAGCTTTCAGGAATAGTGCTGAATATGGATTCACAATTCTCCGAGTTTGTAAGGTCTCTGTATCCAAGATCATGATACTAGGATAGCACAATGAGTAATTATCGTCGAATCCATGACCTACCATTGCTCCGATGTTCATAATCTTATCATGATACACTGCAGGAGCATGAATATGACCATTAAGTATCAGATCAAAGTAATTGCAAGCATACTGCATATTCAGACCACTTGTCAGAGTAATCTTACCTAAGCTCATCCCTTCATAATCGATATGCGAAATCAGTACTCGATTAGCTAGAGGTTCAAGATCAATATAATCAAGATCTCTAGTATAAGGAATTACTGAGAACGTATCATCGATTTTAGTAGGCTCCGAAATCACTGTAATCTTACGATTCTTATCTAGAATCGACAATGAAGTGAATTTACTAGCCTTATCCTCTTTTTCATGATTGCCTACGATATGATACTCAGGGATCTCTCCTCCATAAGAAAGTGCTTCTGCTAGTGCAGAGCTCTCTCTAGCCTTGATGAAATCAGAATCAATCAAGTCTCCACCATTGAAGATAAGCTCAACTCCTTCGTTCTTGAAAGTCTTATACATCCATTTGAATGAATTGACCAACATATCGAGTCTAGCAGAGTACTTGTAGCCTGAAGTACCATTCAGGATTGAACTAGCAATGCTGAAATGGGCATCTGTATATATTCCTACGATCATTCTACATTCCTCCTATCTAGTAGCTTATTGCCTAACGAGGATACTAGATAAGTAGGAAAATGACAATGATTCTGGTAGAAATCCAGGTATGTATCATTGAATTTCAGATATGATCTGTAGTAAGTATCGAAATCATCAAATCTATCGTAGATATCTGAGTGATCTGCAGAACCTGATGATATCTCATACATTCTCCGAGCTTCATGCTCATCCTCGTGTTGTTTATGAATAATAATTACATTAAGTCCTTCAGCAGCAGAATGATGAGCTTGGACTAAATCATCCAAGCTCATTGCATCTGACTGCTGGTTGTACAGAATCTGGTACACATAAGAAACTGCCATCCATCGATCAATCAATAATTTAGGTGACTGACCATGCTCTAGCAGATAAGGATGGAATTGCTTCCACAATCCTAATGTTGCTAGTCCTGGAATATATCTGTTACCTCTACTGACAACCTTATCAGTCATACTGCCTTCCCAATCAGGTCGATATAATATCGAATCGTAATCCTGATTGATCTGCTTAGCTAAATAGGACTTACCAGTCATCTCGAATCCTTCAAATACAACTACATCAGCTGCATTGATAGCTTCGAGAACTTCTACAGGTAATCCCATAAAGTTCCTCCTTACTCGATGTCTCCTTCAAAGTCCTCATACTTACTATTATTCAGTATGCACTCCATCAGGATAGGATTTCTAAGTAACGATTTAAGCTCATCTCGAGAAGAAGCTACTGCTACTCCAGACTGAGCTAGCATCAGGTTGAACTTATTGTTACCTAAGGTCTCTGCGAAATAAATAATAGGTCTATGTAATGCGTAAGCTACTCCAGCTTCGAAGATAGTACCCATATCCTTCTTATCAGTGATATTAACCATGAAGCTACAGTTATTGATAGCACTGCAATTACCATCAAATACTGTCTTTCTCCAATCCTGATCACTATCAGGCTCGCATAAGGCTTCATCCTTAGGTGCAAAGATTTCGAATCCTGCACCAACAATAATACTCTTGACTGCTTCAAGTCGTTCAGCCTGCTCATCATCGAACCATCCACCTGCTAAGTAGACTTTACCAGATCTCTTGACTTCTGAAATAGCATCGAGAAGTAAATCATAATTATCGATCATGTAATTCAGCTTCTCCAGATCACCATCACAGTACTCCATGATTCTCTGCCATTTAGCAGGTTTCTCCTTGTAATTGTACTTCTCAGCATCATACAGCTCTTCACTGATATAGCCATGCTTATCCTTGAGATCTTTCAGCATCCTGATGATATAGCTGAAATTAATAGCTGCTCTGCTACGGAGCTGATTCTCGGCAGTATGTGATACTGCAAGACTATCTGCGTGGATAGTAGCATGCTCAGAAGCAGTCAATCTGATGATATTATCAGGATTGCTATTGAGCTTATTCTCATCCTTATGGTGTCGATGGACTCCTGAATTACGCAAAAGCTCGGGGTACCTTCCCATTCGTACGTTATATTCATCTGCTAAGTGGAAGCAGAATCTCCAAGCACCCTTGTGAGTATTACCATGGACTCCTCCAGATTCATACTCATCGTATACCATAGTATATCCGACCATTTTATTGTCAGATTCCTCAGACAATCTGAATTCCAGGTCGTCTTCTAAGTTATGGATATTATCCATAGTAATCTGATCCATGATCAGTCTACCATCGCTATTCTTGAAATAGCCATAGATAAGCTCATCCTGAGTCAGCAAGATCTTCAGTATGGCATCCTTGCTCAGATGTCGTTCATCCGATAAGTGATATAATTTAGTTTCACTCATATAAGTACCTCCTTATTATTGTTAATCAAAGTGGTTAACTAATAGCCCCTTTGACTTACAAAACTATAAACGTATCTAGTGATATATTTACTCTAGTCGATAACAACTTCATCCTCAACTTGAGAAGCATTAGCTAATCGGTAGGATAACTCTGCTCGACTATAGATCTGATTGAGAGCTTCAATGCTGATAGGGACTTTCTTAGTCCTATCAGTCATCAGCTGCATAGGAATATCCTTATCATCCAGTTTAGAGATATACTGCAAAATCTTAACCAGATTATCTGACCCTGCATCTAGGTAATCTAGATTGATAGAGTACTCACAGTAAGTCTCCTCTATAGCAGCTACGATAGAACTATATCTGCTAATCAACTTAGGCAAGTGCTTAGTACTAGAACCATCAAGATCATAATTCCAGCTACTATAAGTTTTATAAGTACTATCCAGGAGTAATCGATTATTACGATACTCGAGAGCTAGTCTACTCAAAGATATCAGGAACATCATGTATCACCTCCTTTACATTCAGGACATTTATTAGATTTGGGACTAGTTCCTAAGAACTGCTTTCCACATACCTTGCAAGTAACATGGTATCTACGATTAGGCGGAGCATTTCTACCTAGTCTAGATCTAGTAGCACTAGGCTTCATTCCTAATTCCCAGCCTGATTCTAGATATAATTCTAGCTGAGATCTGTCTACCATTCTGCCTAGCTCACCCTTATGAATTCTCACTTTTCCTAGATTATTCTGTCTACCAATCGCAGCTAATCTCTTCTTTTCACTAGAAGCTAGCGAGCAGCCTAGCTCCCAGCCATCCACTAGATAATTCTCAATATTATCTAAATTAGCTCTATGATTAATGTCACCTTTATGAATCCAGATAGTCCCTGCAGAATTCTGATTGCCTAATCTAGATTCATGCTGACGATTGCGATAGTCTTCATCCTGCCATGAGGCTCTAAGTACTGAACTGATGATACCTCGAGTCTCCTTAGTATGATGCTTGCCATAGAAGCTATTGAGCTCACCATAGAGTGATCCTCCATCTCCTCCATCTAAAAGATTGTATCCAATAGATCTATCAGTAGCATTAAAATGAGCGATAAGCATGATCTCCTCTTCATTGAGTTCCTCCAATGAGAAACACCTAGATAACATCTCAGTATGAAATGCACTCCATCCATATTTGTTGATAGCATTCCATAGTGCAGATCCTGATCCCTTATAATTAGGATCAAATTCTGCACTCTTATGTTTACCGATATAGATCTTGCCATTGATTATATTAGTAGTTCTATAAATATAGCCATACATCAGATGATCACCTTGACTCTACGATGAACTACTGTATTAGTAACACCATATCCCTTCTGAACTGCGAGCTTAGAAATCCAAAGCTGATTCCAGCTAAGATATTTTTCCTTAGGCTCATCGATATCTTCCCAGGTAACTGATTTGTAGACTTTCTTCCACTCATTCATCAATGCCATGAAGTCATGTTCATAAGCTTCGCAGACCATCTCACCCTCAGTGAAATCTTCATTACAATGAATTTCTTCAATGGTGACTTCCTGACCAATAGACTTACCTAAAACCAGGTCAGCTTTAACTGGCATGTTGAACTGCTCGTTAGGGAATTTATTCATCATAGGCACGATCTGAGAAGCTAGCTGGAGCATCTCTGCTGGATGAATATCTACCTCGATGGAGTCATGAACAAACAGAATGATCTTACTCTTCATGTTATGATCAACAATGAACTTCATAATCTCATACAGGCAGCATCCTGCAATCATCGAAGCAGCAGACTGAATAGGAGCGTTCTGAGCAATACGCAATGCCTTACCCTCATCTCCTCGGCAGACATCATCTTCAGGACTGATACTCAGGAACATATTCATCAAGGTAGTTACCTTGCCGTACTTCTTCATCTCCTCATGCTTAGCTTCGATATACTGAGCTACTTCAGGGTAAGCTTCATAGAAAGAATCGTAGATGTACTTAGCCAGCTTGATATCTCCATCCAAGAACTCCTCACCAAAGTTACGATAATCGCCACCATACAGGATCATGAAGGATGCCATCTTAGAATAACGTCGTTCTGCAGAAGTAACATCCTCAGGTTTCTTCTTGAAAATCTTACAAGCATTCTGCATATGGATATCAGCACCAGCTCGGAATGCTTCGATCATTGCAGTACATTGAGATGCACCAGCCATTGTACGGAGCTCCATCTGCGAGAAGTCAGGTGCAGCAATACATCCTCCTTCGTACCTCGAAGTATAGATATTCTTGATACTCGACTCAGCAGGAATCGTATGCATACCAGCCTGCCATCTGAACGAATTGGCTGTACATACCTTGTAGGTAGGCTGCATTACACAGCATTCTCCCTCCTTAGGAAGACCATCATACAATCGTTTACGTCTAGTCAGAAGCTCTCCAGTATCAAGATCAGCTTCATCAACGATCCAGACTGATCCTCGACCAACCTTACGACCATCAATATAAGTAGTGATCATTTTATTGCATTTCTTCCACATACGGAAGTTCACTAAGAACCAGTAACGATCAGTCCAAGTTGATTGGTCATCGAGTACTACTCCAGAGATCACATAGTAGCTATTCAGCTCAATAATGTTACCTTCGGATACTGAATCTAGTCTGTAGTTCAATGCTTCAGATGCTAATAGCTGAATCTCTCTTGATCTTAGCTGAATCTTGGAGAAAGTCTCTACAAACTTCTGGAACAAGTCTCCAGTAGTAAGTTTGACTTTCCTACCCTTACCTGATTCATCATCCTCATCCTCGGAATCGACTCCATTCGAGAATGCATCAGAGTAGAACTCAGGTTCCTGAAGCTCTTCCATGATATCTTTATCATTCTCGTCATCATCCAATCGCTTATTGTACTCATCAACATACTTATTATACTTCTTACCATCGATCAGTACCTGGAATAACGGTCTATCCGACATAGGATACTTCTGCAAGTCAAACTCAGGATCATCAAGCATGACATTCAGCTTATTCATCAAGTAAGCTACTCGAATCTCATCAGTTACTAAGATACTATTGATCAGATCCTTAGTTGACTGCTTAGGTGAAGCTGGATTGAACATATACTTAAGTTCCTTATAATCCTTATGCTCACGAGCCTTAGATCGAATTAACTGAAGCATAAAAGTACGATTGTAATCAATGAACTCTTTACCCATACGCTCCAAGATATCCTTGAATTTAATAAGTTCTCCAGTAGTTCTGAGTTTGATACCAGACTTCATGATATCAAAGTCTCCGAGCTGAGCTCTTACTAGATCCAGATTATTCTCGACCAGATAATCATTGAAGATCCATCTCTGCTCAAGGAATAAGGTCTCATCCAAGAATGGAGAATCGATCATAGCTAGTTCAGATTTCAAGCACTGCTCTGCATACCAAGCTTTCTCCTGCTCAGCTACCTCGTTATTCCAGTACAGTCCATTCATCTCCATCCAGGTACCAGCAATGTAGTGACGCTTCATGTAATCGTATCCTACTCGCAGATCGATACCTAATTGTTTAGAATAATCAGTGATCTGCTTATCAAGATACTCATTCAAGTCCTGAGTACCAACTGAATCCATAGCACCGTACTTGGTGATAACTTTCATTGGAATAAATCCATAGGAGAATGGTCCAGAGTATCCTGCATCAATCAATGCTACGATCTCTTCGCCTACGAGCTCCATGATGATAGCATACTCCGCCTCAGTAGTATAGTACTTTAAGCATACATCTCTGATTCGAGACACTGCATTGTAGTTATTAGTGCAACGAGCATCCAACCCTGACTCATTCAAGATACGTTCGTACTCATCATACAGAGCTACTAATCCTCGATTCCTGATGAAATCTAGATCCCAACGATTCCTGCCACCAGGAGTAGGCTTAAGCTTACCTAGTAGCTGCATAAATGCGGATTTGTACATATCTAGGTCGCTATCCCAGTCAGGATAACCTAGATTCTTAATACACTGATCCTTCAAACCAGCACCGATTTTGCCACCCAGCAGAAGCCTAGCCTTGATCAAGCTATCTTCGAAGTTCTGAATATAATATTGCCATTCATTCTCAGTGAACGGAATCTCGTACATACAGTTATGTACTAGAACTTTCTTCTGCTTCAGGACTTTCTCGATTACTAGAGAGACAATCTTCTTCCAGTCTTCCTCTGGCATCTTATACTCCAGAGAATTTCTTACCACATAGATACCAGTACTCCCATCAGGTGCCAAGGAGAATCCGACCATACGAGCTTCCTGACTTCTAGGATCCCTAGCGTTAGTCTCCAAGTCGTACGAAGGCATTTCTGCATTGGCTAGATGCTCATCGAAATAAGTCTTGAATTCCTCATAATTCTGAGCATACTGGAGATCTTTCTGAGCAATATCGATCAATTCACCATTCACGTAAGAGATTGCATGAAGCAGATCATTAGTGAACGACTCAGCTTGGTTCGGATTATTCACTACGTAATTTGGACTGTACGTAGGCATAACCTTGAACATCTTACCATTGATCTCTACGTCATAGATACGACCTCGAGCATTAGAAATGTATGAGAACTTATCCTTGATGAAATACTTAGATACTTCAGATCCGAGTGCAATGATAATCTTAGGATTATGCTTGTAGATATCCATAGTAGCAAATACACCACATCGAGATCTCAATGCTTCATTGTCCTCAGTATAAGTCTTTTGATAGCATCTAATAGTCTTGAATAATCGAGTATTCTCAGCAGTCATACCTAAGGACATCATTGTATTCATAAGGTACTGACCTGCTGGGTAATTTATGGAAAATACCTGATTAGCATCGCTCTCGTATTGAGTAGCAAGGTCACCTATTACATAAAAATCAGGATTATCTGATCCAGATGGAAATATAGGATTGCAAGTCCCATTCAGATAACAATCTTCACATAACATTAAATCACATCCTTTCCTGTCCTATAAGTATAAACGTCTCAGAAAGCCTGATAGCTCCCTGAGACGTCCTTGTTATAAGTCGTATCTTCTACTCTCTAAGGTTGAGATAGTGCGATCGATCAGTCCAAAGTAGGACGATAGGAATTCTAGCAGGTTATCGATATCCTCGAGTTTATCTCTGCGTTCACGCATATCAGCATGCACATGATACATCTCGGACTCGATAGCTTGCTTGCTAGGCAATCCCTTCTTAGTACCTAAAGTGAAGTACGTATTATAGATATTCACGAATGGAATGTTATAAGTACGCCTAACCTCCTTAGCCTTAAGAACGATATACTGAAGTTCCGACTTGCATTGATTCAATTTATTGATACGCTCAGTAACTAGCAGCTTAGTAGATGGAGCTTCCATCGAAATCATTCTGATAGAATCTCTAATCATACCAGTCTCATAATCAGACATCTCACCTAAGATATCCTTAGTCAGCTTGATAATAGCTGCTATTTGTGATTCAGGATCATTCACCTGACCCAGTCTATTCTCTAATACTTCCATTAGTAATTACCTCCTGCCTTGATACTACAGCTCAAGATTGACATCTTAGAGATGAATGCACTCAAATCAAATGAAGTAATCTCCTGTTCTGCCAGCATTTGAGCTGCAGATAAGTAATTGCATTTTCCAGCTCTAGCCATGATCTCAGTAACTGCAGTTTCGATTACTGATTCATCATTAGGCACTAAGCTCAGATCCACCAGTTTCATATTACGAATATAATCATCATGACGCTGAACAAATCCTAGATAGTAATTCTTACCACTATCTCGGAGCACCTTCAGGTACTTATCAGGATCTTCATTATTCTCCAAGATAATCTTAGCGATCTGCTTAGCTCTCACGTGACCTACACGGTAACTAGTCTCGAGACCATCAGTGACTCCAGGGATATTATCAGATCCATCGCCCTCGATTGCCTTAGTAATGGCTAATTCTCTTGAGCACGAGATATCTTGCTCAGGGAGATACTTATCATATACTAAATGCTGCTTCTGCATAGGTCGGATGATCTGAGTATGAGGACCAATCAGCTGAATAAGGTCCTTATCGTCTGTCATCACGATGCTTTCTTCTGAGATTCTAGTGAGGAGAGTCATCAGATCATCACCCTCCCAGCCATTGACTTTGATGGAAGGAACTCCGATTGCATTCAGTATCGTAATCAAGATATCTCTCTGCCTACGGTACTGAGCTCGATAGTCATCTTCATCCATCTTGTTAACGGCTTCGATACGACTAGCTGCTAGAGTCTCTCGTACTGATTCAATAGCTTCATTGAGAGTACTCTCCTCTGAGAAGGATTCTTCAAGTTTGATTGAGAAATCAGTCTCATCCTTGCATTCTCTCATAAGTTTATCTGCAGTACGAATATGATTACGTTTGTAGCTTTCATAGACCTCAGTTCTGCGCTTAGCTAATCCTGAATCCCAAGTCACTACAGGGTAGTAATCTAAACCTTTGAATTCATAATTTAAGCTTCTTAAAAATCCGAAAATACCTCCTGTACGCAGTCCTTTACTCGACTTCAAATTCCATAATTCAGGTACATTCAGGGATCTTTGAATAAGCTAAAGATATGAACCATCTATGATGAGTACTTTACTCAATCTAGGATTCATATTCATTAGCACCACCTCCTTTAGAATCTAATCTAATTATACGATAATTTAGCAAACTAGGATACTTAGCTTGCATACGCTTAGATAAGTACCCACCATTGACCCAATGATTAAGCTGGCTATGAGTAATTTCATAACCAATAGATTGCATGTACTCTAGCAACTCAGTTAATCCATACTTTATAGTACAATCAGGTAGTTGATAATGACCAGATCTATTCTTGAATGCTTCATAGGAATAGATGGCTGTATGATTTGATTGATGAGTTGCAGTACGCTTCATTACACCAGCTTGATCGACTTTGAATAAAGTTCCATATCTATCTAGCATAGTAGAATTACGTTTAGCCCTAGCTTCCGGAGTGACTAATTGCATTCCATCTCCTGAGATACGCACTCCTCGGTACATATTATAGAGATGATCTGGACCTAAAGAATCCCAGTAATGCTTTATCCAATAATCTTCTCTAGCTTCTAGTTCATCCACATTATCTACTAGCTCGATAGTTTCTAGAGTAAATCTTGATTCTCCATATTTACGAATATCACAGTACAGTGGTCTATCACTACCACTATCAGCAGTAGCTAGATGACTCCAGCCTTGCTTGCTCCATCTAGCATATTTATCCTGCTTAGTACTACCAATGTATATCTTCCCAGTATCAATTGAAGTTATTTTATATACTTCCAATTTATACCTCCTAGATTACTCAGTCTCTTCTGCAATTGCTCCATCAGCACTTACCTCCTGTTCTTCAGTATTCTCAGCTGCATGACCATGGATCTCGTCAAGAATACTCTGAGCAGTAGCCTTGCTGACTACTAGCGATCCTTCGCCACAATCGCAATAAGGATAGAGATCATCATGAACCATACCACAATCGAGACAGATCGCCTGACAATCATCAATTCTACTCTCGATCGTAGTGAGCAATTCCTCATTGGATCTAAGTTTTCCGATGACTCTCTGACGTTCCTGCTCATCATCCATCAGATACAAGTCTGCTGGATTGTAATAAGTACGAAGTGTAGTTACGCACTCCTTAGTGTACTCATCCATGACCTTAGCCTGAAGCTTGTACTTGCTAGCTAAGAAATTCATGAAGAACAATCTCATAGCATGGTACACATCAGGATTGTCCTTGACCATGTTAAGCAGATCACCGTAACGATAAGAGCTATCATGATCAGCGATGATCTTATAGAACGGACTCATCTTAGTAGCATCAAGTAGATCCTTGAGCTTGTACCAGCCTGAAGTCTGATTGATGAATCCAGACCATAAGAAGTACTCAAGGAAACTACCTACTTCATCAATTATACCACCCTCAGTGATATCGAGAATCATAGGAATGTTACCAATCTCAGGTCCGATCTTAGATTTATCGATATCAAGTCGAGAAGCTCTGCGTACTAAGAAGTTACCATCCCAGGTATCCTGAGCAGGAGTCAGTCTAGTACTGAAATGGACATCATGCTTCAGAGCAATACCACCACCTGAATCCATCTTACGATTGCCGTAGGAGTCAGTAGTGTAGATGACCTGATTCAGAAGTCCAAGGATGAAGTCATGCTTCTCAATCTCAGCCATAACAGGACTCATGTAGTTCTTGATGATACGAGCTCGATCCTGAGCATTCATACGAGACTGAGTAGAATTATCCTGAGCAAGTCCCTTAGAGATAGTATCCCAGATGACAAACACTGGTACATCTTTCAGCTCCTCGCTATTAGCCTTATTTTCAAGCATCTTCATCAGAGCTAAGAATCCAGCTTCAATCGAAGATGCAGGAAGTCGAAGTACTCGGCTAGTATCTACTCCTAAGAAAGTGATACGTTCATTATCAGCTGAAGCCTCACTATCGATGATTACAGCAATTCCTTCTGGATACTGTTTCTGAAAGATACCCATCATCTGATACAGCCAAGTTGACTTACCAACCTTAGGAGGACCGTAAGACTGAGCTACCGTACCAAACGGAAGTCCTCCTCCAAGTAAGATATTCAAGACTTCAATCGGAGTCTTGACTTTACGTCTAGCAGTCAGAACCTTAGATTTGATACCAAGCTGAAATCCAGTACCTTTAGCTAAGGCTTCGATTGCATTATCAAATGCCTCATTCGAGCCATCATCATTGTTATTCTTTCTACGTGCCATTAAAGTTACCTCCTGATTAATAATAAAAATGGGGTTAGGCTACCCATATGATAGCACTAACCCCACCGAGATTTATCTACCGCCTGAGCTCATCTTGCAAGTAGCTTCGTTAGGGCATACTAAGCACTGATTGGCATTGACTTCAGCGGATCCATGCTTGCCGAAGCAAGGAGGATTGTTGCTAGATGCACTAGGCATACTAGGTGCGCTAGGTGCCGCAGGCTGACCAGCATTAGTTGGCGGAAGAGATGGACCTCCCATCGGAGGCATTGACGGAGCACTAGGTGCTGGAGCTGCAGGACGAGGTACCCACTGATTGTTGATCAGATCATATGTAATCCCGGAGTTTGGATCAGTATAGGTCTGAGGAGCAGATGCCGGAGGAGGAGTCGGAGTCGACGGAGCTGCAGGAGCAGCATAAACTCCCAGATTGCTTCCAGCATTACCTACGTTAGGCTGATAAACATTCGGAGACAGATACTCTGCATTGAGCTCATCTGCACAGTTCTTAGCAGCCTTGATAATGTTGTCATTGATTTCGATTGGTACGAACTTCTCGTTCAGAGAAGGAAGCTCCATGATGAGCTTCTGATACTCATCCTCGGTAGCACAAGTCTGATGATTCTGATCAAACGGATCAATTTCAGCACGATACTTAGTCTGACCTTTCTCCACCCAACGAGAAATCTTGAAGACTCCACCTACATTGGATGCGATCAGATTGTAGATATTCTGACCAGCACTGTTGATCAGTCGATTCAGATCAGTGTAGACCGTCCACGGGAACATCAGTAACACGATCTCTCCCTTAGCAGGAGCATCCTGAGGATTATCCCATCTGTAGTTAGCTTCGATGAACTCGGCATAAGCAATACCACGAGTAGTACGCTTTAACTGCCAGAGATCAGCACCCTTGACATTCTGGATGTTATCCAACATCTTGCAGACAGGGCATTCCTGACCATAATTAGTGAGACAAGTAATCTGAGAACCATTGATTTTATGACGCTCAAACTTTCTCATCACTACGCCTGACGGCTGATTGTAGAGCAGACGAACTTTCAGTTCACCATTCTGAGGATACAACAACTTCATATTGCCAGCATTATCCTTCTCAGACTGCTCCTGAGTTACCTGTGCTGCCTGAGCAAGCACATTACCTAGATCGATTCCTGGTACATTACTCATTTCTTTGTTCTCCTTTACGACTTAGTTTTGTTGTTCTTAGATCATACAGATCTTTATTAAGAAGTCTCAACCCATTGCTGAGTTGGTCCGACCCTTACATAAGTATAAACGGTTGAGGAGCTCATTTAGCTCCATCCACTATAGAAGTCATGTACTTCTCGATAGTGAAGATACTACTAGAAGTGTACTCTCTAGCCGAGTCTACATATCCTAAGTATCTATCTCTACCTAGATCAGAAGCATCCAATCCCTTGTATTTCTTATCAGACTCACTCCAAACCTGAGGGAGTTCCAATAGATATAACTTAGTATCACTAAGGGATTTGATTCTCCTGCACAACTCTTCAGCGATATTCTCTGCATCAGTATCTAATGATACATATAGTCTCTTAGGATGCTTCTGCAGAATCTGGTTAAGCTGAATATCTGATACGTGCTTGCCATAAGTAGCAATCGAATCAGTTCCAGCAATTATCGAATTTATGGCACCCTCATTCAAGATGATACGCTCAGGATTATCAGGTATCCGATGCAAATTGAATACTATATCGTGAGCCTTACTTGAAGATGGATTCTTATAACGAACTGGATCATCAATGAATGTTCTAGCTACGTACAAGTCAGTCCATATATTACTGATGACCTTATTAGGGATGATGATTCTACCCTTAAATTTAGATTCATCATGCAATCCAGGAATTCTGATATTGTAGAAGCTCATATCTGCTGGAGTTATTCCTCTAGAAATCAGATAATCCCAAGCTAAGGTGCCAGGCATTGGTATATTCTTAGGAATCAGATAGTAATTAGATTCTTCTTCAGAATTAGAATCACTACCACTCAATGCTTTCATATATGCTTCAAGATAATTGGAAGCATCAGAATTAGAACCCTGAGTGAGCAATGAATCCATCTGAATGATACCAGTTGACTCACATCGGTGGCACCAATAAACTCCCTTGGCATAATTCACATACAATTTGTAATCATCATAACGAAGTCCTTGATCCATACAGAATGGACATTGATACCTCATCTCGAAGTGACCTGCATCTATATAATCTTCTCCCATCTGAGATATGATGTAGTTTTTCTTATTATAGATATTAACAGTCACTTGATCACCTCCTGCATGCTGGGCATTTCTGCCTAGGATTATTAGAATAACTCTGAAACTCTGATCCACACTCCAAGCAAACTACCTTGAATATTCTATTAGGATTCTTAGGTCTTTTGAGGATCTCTCTGCATTGATCACAAATCAAAGCACGATTAGATCTACTTATGAATTCAGCTCCACATTCTCGGCAAATCCTATGAAATGTACGATTAGGATGCTTCTTTCCATAATTGTGAGAATCAGGTCCTCGCTTACCGTAACAATGGTTATTCTCACCTTGCATAGCCTGCGAGATATGCAGACAGTGCTCCTTAGTGAATTTCTGACCTTTCTGAGCTTCACTTTTATGCTGATTCCAAGAAGTATACTGCTCAGGAGTTAATCCCTTCGAGATATCTCCCCAGTCTCCTCCTTCAGATATATTATAGCCTTTACCTTGAGGAATTCTACTATCATACTTGATAATCATAGCTCTCTCCTGAGAATTGAGCTCCTCAGGAGATGAGCATTCGCATATTAGCTCAACTTGAAAGTTATCCCAACCATACTTCTTGATAGCTTGCTTGAGGATTTTACCTGATCCCTTGTAATTAGGATCGAATTTCTCAGAAGTTTTCTTACCGATGTAAATCTTGCCATTGATTAAGTTGGTAGTCTTATAGATGTAGCCATACATCACTGACTCTTCTTTCTGAAGACATTCTGATCAACTCCATATCGGCTCAGACGATCATCGCTACTGAGCAATTCATCCATAATCTCAATAGCATCATGAATCAGCTGATTTATGTAAGCCTTGGATTGATCATTGAATGTACTCATCTCTCCAGATTCAAGCTCAGCTCTCAAACCTTTCAGATTATCGAGCATCTCGTAAGCTACCTTAAGGAAATAACCATTGCCAAGGATTTTGACCTCAGTAACTGTTTTTCTAGCTACACAGATCATATCAGCGATTACCAGGATTGCTCCTTCTCGCTCTGACTTAGCTAACTTCCACTTCTCAACGATGCCTTCTCCACCGACCAGTCCTTCAGATAACTTAGTGATTGCATCAAGTGCGACTCCACGCATAGCGTTCAGACCATCCTCAGAGTAGTACTTAGTACTACGAGGAATGTCACCAGTCAAGACTTCATCGAGATCATGAAGAAGTACCTTTTCCAGTACCTTGCCTACATCGAGATTCTCACCATAGTTGTTGAGTCGAAGTGTGAGCAGGTAAGAGAGTACTGATACGTCAGCGATGTGATCAGCTAAGCTCTCAGGCTTAGTCTGATACATCAGAGAGTATCGTACTGCATTGTCCGTATTCAATGCAGGACAATTGATAAGTTCCAAGAATGAGTTATTCATTTCAGTTCCTCCTTAATATCCATAAGTAATATTTCTAAAGTCTTCCAGTCATTAGGACCGATCGGACTTAAGTTTACCAGCTTAGCAGTATGATCAGTTAGCTTAGTGATCTTACATCTTCTTCCTTCGTGAATTATAACCTGACCTACATTATAATTTGACATGTTCTCCACACTCCTTAATTACACTCCTTAATTATCCTTGCCCACCTTTCAACTTCAGGTATTCCTGTTCAGAGATAGCTTCCAGATGAGCTCTCTCGAAGTAGGTTTGGATACGAATAATTTTGCCCTCACTACCTCGTCTGACCTTAGGCATGAAGATCGAGCCAATGCTTGACCCTCGATTGGTCATACCCATAGTGAGCATCACATCAATGACATGCTGCTTTCTACTTGAATCAGCAGCAGCATTCTTAGGAATGATTTCATCATCCCAGTACGCTGGCTTAGGCTGAGAACCTACAATGATTACACTACGATTCTTGGAGCCTAAGAGTGACAGCTTATTATAGATATTACCACCTGATTCATACATCATATCAGAATCAGGAAGTAAGTTATCCGCATAGTCTACTAAAATCATATCAAAATGCATATGATTTTCATCCTGAAGTCGATAAACTTCCTGCACCATTTCATCGATAGTGATTTCACCAGCAGCATAAGCAGCAACTACAATGTTCGAGAAGTACCCTTGCATATTGAACTTTCTGATCATTTCTTGCTGTTGCTCAATCGACATTCCTACGATGTCATCCTGAGGAATCTGAGTGTACTTGGACGAGTATCTAACAAATCCATCGTACTCTTTCATATCTCCCAAGAATAAGTGCAGAACTTTGAATCCCTGCATGGATGCATTCGCACCTTCATTGATCATGAACATAGTTTTACCGACACCAGGTGCAGCACAATTATGCACAAAGATTCCAGAATCATCTCCTAAATCAATAGCAAAGTTATTGTAAGGTCCAGCATTGATGATATCATATACTGGGATAGCTTCATCATAGTGAACATATTCAATATTGACAATATAATGATTGAAACTTTCAGCCTTATCAAGGATTTCATCCCAACGACTTTCTAGAAGATTTTCATCTACCTCATTAGATTCATTCAAACAGTTGAACTTATCAGCTATATTCCAGATAGTAGGTTTTCTACTTCCAGCAGAAGGGATCAGATTCTGATAGCTCTCAATTGTAACCTGATCTCTACCATATACTGCAATGATTCTATTTAGTGCTTTGAGAACTCTACTGACTTCTCGTTTCCTGAGAATTTCAGGATCCTTAGCAATTCTAAGCATGTGTTCAGTCATCTTAGCACGATAATCAGGATCACTCCAATTCCTGAGATTACGATCTCTGATGTATTCAGAAGTGTACTCAGTAGCAGGACTCAGATGCTCTCCCTTTCGAATCTCTCTACCATGATGCTCACCTTTTCTATAAGGTCTGCCTAGGATCTCTCCTCTAGCAGCTCTAGCTTTGCTAGTAATAGACATATGCTCTGATCTAGATATCCAGCCTAGGTTATCAAAATCATTATTGAGACGATTATCATCGAGATGATGTACTTGAGAATTATACTCAGATATACCTGGAATAAGTTCTGCTACTCTACGATGAGTATAATCCCATCTACCATTTCCATCCCTGATGCACTCATAGCCTTCAGACTTATCTACTAGATCCTGAGGAGCTACTCTACGATAATCTTTGTAAATAGGCATCAAAGAATCGTCGATACTTAAGTCAATAGCTTCTACATACTCTCCTGATCTGAGTAAGAATCGATGATCAGGAGTAGTTTCTACTATAGATCCATTATCAAGGGTAATTCTTACTGTATCAGTCACATATTTAGTAAGTTCGACTTTAGCATAGGTAGTAGGTTCGACTGCACAATAACGATCTTTCTTCATCTCGTAAGGATCGATTGTATATATACCCTTATTGATTCCCTTCTGAGATAAATCATAAAGTTCCTCAATAGTATGAGGTTTTCCATCGAGAGTCATGATCTTAGTACTGCCTACTAGGCATACCATGATCAGATCTCCAGGTTTATAACCCTTGAACTGCAAGGACTGATTGATGCCTTCAATAAAGGACTTGATAATCAAGGGATTATCTTCAGTACCAATTGCAGATTTACGTACTGAAGAGATTTCATTCACATCACTAAGACGGAATGCTGAAGATTTCATGATGCTAAAACTCAATCCCTTCATGAGTTCCTCACCAATTGTATCAATTGCAATGGACTCACCATTGTTGAGCTTAGGAAGATAATCCTTCAAAGTCTTCTCAACATTATTTCTACGAATGAACGTAGTGATTTTATCCATCACGAAATTTTCCTCATAACGAGGAGTATTATAGAGATCAATGCACTCCTGTCGGACTGTATTAAGATCACATACCTGAGAATTATTGAACTCAGCGATAACTACCAACAATTCATCCAGACTAGGAAGTTTGGAGTACTTATCGTAGTAGTACTTCAGAGACTTGTAGATAAGCTTGTACTGATACTTATCGTAAAATTCCTCAGTTATGTATCTACTAGTTCGAGTGAACATGTAGGTATCTTTGATCACAGTTGACAGTACGATGCGTTGAAACTCGGATGACGATTCGATATTCAATTTAAGCTACCTCCTTCAACTTACACAAGTATAAACGTTCTAGAGCTTCATTGAGCTCTCAGCAGATTCCTTCGATTCTACAGAATACTTCCTTGAATCTCTCAAAACTCAAGGATTCATAGATGTTAGTATCGCTGACTCCAATCACAGTTCTGAACATGTCTAGTCTATCCAAGCTATGCTTATTTAGAACTCGATCATAATGATCAGTAAAGTCAACAATATGAGCATACTTACCTGTCTTGCTTCTACGAAGTCCTCTACCTACTCCCTGAATGTACTTCCTCAGTCCCTTGCCTACACTAGCTAGAATAATCACATCCAAGTCAGGGATATCAGCTCCTTCATAGATATGAGAAGTACCGATCAGAATCTTGAACTCCCCAGATTTAAAGCCATCCATAGTATCCTCATTCTTGCATTTGACTACTTTATCTGACTGATTATCGTACTTGAAGTACACTCCTCCTCCGAATGAGCATCTGCAGACATCTCCTAATCCATAGGAATGTACTAGCTCCAGGATACGATATGCATGCTCCTTAGTACCTACTAGGATCAGGCTCTTATAATGGACACTAGCTAAGAATGTCGAGATTTTAGCTAGAAGCATAGTACGCTTAGGAGATTCCAATCGATACTTACGAATCTGATGCCAATCATTATCTCGCTTGATCCATTCATCAGCACTATTCATGATTCGGTACAGAATTGGAGTAGCTAGAATTCCAGCTTCGATGTAGAATGATGGAGGTATGTTCAGTATGATATTGCCAGTAGCTCCGATCACTAGTGCTTCGCCATAATCCAAGTGATTAAGCTCAGTCACTGGAATCCTAGCAGGGTTAATTACTGAGGCTGACATAGCTATGCTGAATTCGATACCAGGAGCACTCTTCAGTAAGCGATTCCAAGTATCTGCCTGCAGATGATGACCTTCATCACTAAGGAATACTTTCAGATTCTTCAGTAAGTCTGGATTCTTCTTGAGATCATTATTAAGTGAGCTAGGGTGAGTGACCATGATCCCTTCGATCACTCCTCTAGATTCAGAATAAGGCACTGCAGGTACTCCGTACTTATTCATCCTCTCTACAGTTGCATCAACTAGCAAAGTAGTAGGCTCAAGTATAATCGTGGTAGGATATTTACCACATATCTCCTCGAGTGCCATCAGGAATCCTGTCATGATTTCCGTTTTACCTGCTCCAGTAGCTAACTGCATGATACCTCGTCTTAGCATAAGCATCTTTCTGATACCAATTAACTGATCATCTCTCATTACAATGCTACCGAATTTATGAGCTAGGTTTTCGTAATCAATAGAAAAGTCCCTAGGTATCAGAATCTTCTCCTGATTCACCCTAGGGACTTGATCTGGAATAAACTGATCGAGACCTCGAGGGATGAGCATGTCTCCGTTATCGTCTACTGTAAACAAGTCTTGAAGGATAACATTGTCTTTATCAGAATCATCGACGATACGGAGATAATCCTTAAGGATAGAGAAAAGCTCCTTATCGGAGCTTCTCACCTTGAGGAAATTGTTGAGTATCTCTATCATATCTCAGGTCCCTCTTATTTCTTGAGGTAAACGTAATCATAGTTTCGTGCAGTGGTAATCAGCTCGTTGGCATAGTTGCCCTCAAACTTAGCTACTGCCATGTACGCAGTTGCAGAGATCGGTTTGAATGTGCAGTAGTTGCACACTTCCTCACTAGGAAGTCCATACTCCTCAGGATTGATCACTGATTTGTATCGGTTCTTGATCGCCTTGTTCACCTTATTCGCAGGGAGCAGATACACTGGGACTGCGATGAACAATCCTCCGACTACGGTACGATCCACACCATGCAGGTCAAGAAACACATTCTTGATGTAGCGATTAACTTTGACCACTCGCTCCGTCAGGATAGCCTCACCATCAGGATCAATCTCCGTGTTGTACTGCTCGCAATCCAGCATCATTGAAGTGAGCTTAGAGATTCCTGTTACCAGGTACCCGTACTCATCCTTCGTATTTGTAGCGATCAGCTCCTCAGCGATTGCATTCAGTTGCTGGATTCTAGGCTCAAATGCCTTCCTTATGTCTTCTGTCATTACCATTGCTTCTTCCATGTTCGTTATCCTCCATATTTGAATTAAGTTTCTTAGCAAGGTTGCTTGCTTTCCAACCTTTCCAAACATATAAACGTCCGAACAGGCTAATTTGCTCCGAAATATCACTTTATTTAGTAAATTTTTCGAATTAGTTGAGCTGATTATAATGAGTATCCTTCTTGATAACCTTGGACTGGAAGTCCTGAAGCACATTCACTGGAATCACATCCTCGATGACTAAAGTTTCAAGCAGATTGCTGAAATCCTGATAACTAATGCGAGTCATCTGAATAGACTTCTTCAGCCATGCTGCATTCACCAGCATCGGATCAGTATCATCGATATAGAACTTATCGATCAGATCAGACATCAGCTGAGTAGCTCGACCACTGAGTTCCTCATGATCAGCTGCATAATCAAAAATACTGAATTTGTCGATAGTCAGCTTGATCTTGAACAGTTTCTTCATGTACCAGCAGAACTCCTCGACAGACATGTATGTATTAGCCATTCTCTCTCGATTCTTATCAAGAACCATCTCGATAAATGCTCCACTATTAGAGATCAGAGTATCTTTCTCCATCAGAGCTTCAATATCCTCATCAACTCGTACATCGAGCTCAGTAAACGGAGAGATGAAGAAATGCTTCTCAGCTTTATTGAAGTAGCAGTTAGATACTACAACCCAATTAGCAGACATATAGTACTGAATCAGTACTCCACGATGAGTTTCAGCATTGGTAGCAATTACCATAAGCTGATTCTGATCATACAGCTGATAGCAAGTACTCAAGGAATCATCCTCGACAAACTTATTGATACTACGAACTACATCCTCGATATGAGTATCTCCTTCAGCCAGCATCAGCATACTGTCATCGACCAGTACTGCATTATTCTTAGCCATAAGTTCTGCTACTTCCTTGAGAGAAGTCTTCTTATTGAAGAGCATTCTCCAGCACTCAGCATCAGTCTGATACAGCTTACGGCTGAACGTAGCATTGTTCATACTAGTGACGCTAGCAAGTCGTTTAGCTGCATCCGAGCTCAGTGAATAATAGTTCTTGCCAGAGTCCTGAACTGTGTCAGGATCGACTACGATGAGCTCCGTCAAGGGAGTCACTACCTTGGTGATGTCAAACTTCTCATTAAATTCTTTCATATTAGTTTATCCTCCTTATAATTCGGTAGCACCTACTGCTACTCGGAATTCTCCATCAGTACTGAGTTTCTCGATGATAGCATCTTTCAGCCCATAATCGATATCAGTAATCATCTTAGCAGTGTACGGGTATCTTGGATTGAATGCATTAGATACTCGACGATAGCCAGGTCTCTGAGTACCAATGCCATCTTCGACTACTGCGTTACCCATAAGGAACTGCTCACGTTTCTGAGTGACATAGCCTTCAATGATAAGCTTGACTACTGAATCACTCATCTCAATTCCAGAAGTTTTCAGTGATTCAGCTACTTTAGTAGCCATGTCATCAATTCGAATTTCATTAGCCATAGTTTATTCCTCCTGATTATAGTATGCACCACGTATGTCTACGTCGATCTTATTATTTGTAGAAGTCTCTGACAGGTGAGCTTCTATGTACCAGATTCCATCCTCGTTATATCCCTTCTCTACCATTACTCTGATATTCTTAGTATCATCAACTCCGATTCCCCTAGCGACAGAGTCCTCGATTGCTTTGATGAAATTACTAGCATCATTTCGGTATAAAGTATAATCCTCTGACCAGTACTCCTCCTCAGGAATACTTATTTTAAGTTGCAGATTCAAGCCTAGCTTCATGCCATTGATCCATGAAGCTAAGGTATCAAGATAATCTTTTGTATAGAAGAATTCATCATCGAAGGATTTCTGAATCTTATCTTGCCAGTTCCTCAATGCATCAGATTTTCTCAGGAATGCTCCTCCAAATCCTCCACCATATTTCTTACGTTTCCTAGCAGTAGGCACGTAAGCATCGTTTACTGATACTGGCTTGAAATTGCAGAACTTGAATGTCAGATCAACTACGCTCAATCTCCTGGATCTCCGTAATTGTATATTTAGTAGCTCTGATCGGATTTGAGATTCGGGACTTCTCCCAATCCGCCAGATGGATATCAATTGAGTTACCTCGTTCATCGATCACTCTAATATCTTCGGACTTAGAAGTGAATACCTTAGTCACTTCTAGACCATCCCAGGATTTGAATCTCTGTCTAGATCCACCTAGGCTATCGATCTGCTTAACGAACAAATTACGATCAAGGACTACTACTAGGTATTTACCCTTATCAGAGCCGATTCCTGAATATCTGACCTCTTCTGAAGTCAAATCCACATCAGTAGCAGTTCTTGATGCAACATATTTGCTAGTCACCGTACCTTCATTTGCTACTAAGAACAACTGTCTATTCCACTGAACTCCTCCCTCAGCATCCTCAGAGATTTGGATCAGCTGAGCATCAATATCCAACTTAGCATACTTAGGCTTGATATTAGCAAGCTCAGAAGCTACGATACTATGACCTTTCTTATTGTAGATTGGCAGTACCATATCTCTAAGTCTATGATAGAGTGTCAGCAAGTACTCATCAGGATTAGCAAGGTAATTCTGATATGATGCTAATTCGTCCTGCAGTGCTACAATCTCTTCATCATGAGATCGAGTCAGATACTTCATAGGCTTATCAAGCATAGTCTTACCGACCCACTCCTCATAGCCTAAGCTTACCACTTTAGCAATAGCATCTTCATCAGAACGCTTATCCATTCCATCAACATATCCAGCATTCTTGAAATCTCTGATTGCTTGCAGAATGCTCAATCGAGACTGAGTCTTCTGAGAACAATCCTGGAACTTACGTACTGCGCATTCTCTCAGATACTTAAGATTCTTGGCAACGATGTCATCGAATCCGCAGTAGATCGCATGCTCATTATCCTCAAGAATGAATCTATAGTTGACTGAGCATTTCAGTGCTCTCTCAAGAGTATGTTTGAGCTCATCAGGACTTAGCTTAGCAGGATTAGTAATGATGAAGACATGACGATCACCATTACCATCAGTCTCATCAATGTAATCAAGAACTTCCTGATCGATCCAGTGGTCAACCTTACTCTTCAACTTCCAGAAATTGCAGTTAGGAGTTTCAGCAGTGACTACAAACTTATTTGTATCTTCCTGAATGATGAGCCCTTTGTACCACAGCCTACCCTCGCCATTCTTGATCAAAGGATTGATGACATCCTCTCTGCCACAATCCAAGATGATCTCTCCTAAGTCAGGAGTAGGATACTGAGGATTAGTACCTTCCAGCATTCCGATGTAATAATCGATCAACTCGATCGCATTGAACGATGGAATATTAGGCACTGGCATACCTACTGGAATTGCAGTAGTACCTACCAGCAGACAATAAGGAATCAATGCAGGAAGGTATTTAGGCTCAGGATAACCAGCTTCACCATCGATCATTTCAGCATAATCGATAAGCTCAAGATACATCAGCCTAGCCATCTCAGATAGGCAAGCTTCAGTATATCGCATTGCTGCATATCCCTGACCTTGTCCACCAAAGTTACCTTTCTTATCGTATAATGGAAATCTACCAAATTCGCAAGTCATCTGAACTAGAGCATCGTACACTGATGCATCACCATGAGGATGGAATTTGATCGCATCACCTACAATGGACGCAGATTTCACTCGCTTGTGATAACCAGCAGATGCATAGATTACTCGACGATAGACGGTCTTGAGTCCATCAACTGCAGATGCGTAGGCTCTAGTCTTAGTAACATACTTGGACAACTCAGTGTAGCACTGACCTACGATTTCCGTAGCTTCTCTAGACTCAGGAATTTCTACCACTTTATCAGACATTTACGTACCTCCTTTCAAACTTCACAAGTATAAACGTCTCAATTACTTAATTTGCTCCGAACGATAGCTTTATTTAGCTACTTGAACGGATATTCAGCCCATTCCTGATAATTGACTGATGATGGAATATCAATCAATCCTTGAGGAATCGAGCATCCAGCGGCTTGAGGATGCCCTCCACCGCCTAGCTTCTCAGCAATAGACTTGACATCAAATCCAGTACTTCTAAAACTGAGGTTATTCTTCTTACCCATTACTACGCAGTAGACTGCATCAGGATTCTCCTTAAGAATTCTCGATGCTACTAAGCTGTACATCAATCCGATGTTCTTGATCAGGATCCACTTCCTACCATAGCTATCAGTCTCCCATTCCATATTGGATGATGCAATCTGATACGATTCTGCTAATGCGTCCTCAGATTCCTTGATGAGAGATTGCTCCTCAGGAGTGAATACTGCACTCGAGTTCTGAAGGAATCTCCTGATGAAATCCTCATTGCCTACCTTGCTCCAGTAAAACTGAAGAACTACTGACTGAGAGTACTTATGCTCCCATAGGTCATAGTCACTTACTAGCTTAGCGACTATCTCATAATTGGCAGCATCATTAGGATACTTAGACTTGATCTCATTCTCAAAGTAATGGTAGGCAAGTAGTGCTCCTGACTGAGAAGTATCTATATGTAGCCACTCGTACCCTAAGTCACCTAAATTTTCGAGTGCAGATGCATGATGATCAAGCAGCAGTAATTCCTTACCCTGCTGTCTAGTAGACTCTAGTAACTCAGCCATATCTCGATTGATTGAGATATCAGTGAAGATGATCGAATCAGCATCAGCCATAATCTTACGATTATTCATATCTGATTCAAAATTGTAATCTACATGATAAATCTCAATATCAGGATAGATTAGCTGAACCATAAGCCTACTACCTACTCCATCGAGATCAATATGTGTGAATAAGACTCTCTTCATTACTCATCCTCCTTGAGATACTTAGTGTACAATCCACAATGGCAAGTTACTCCTTCTGAAGTAGCTTCAGTAGATCTGAATTCCTTACACATGCATTTAGTATCTTCAGTTCTAACTAATGAACAAATACAGTATCCATCATTCTCCTTTACTCTATCTCTGATAGATTGATCATTCATCTGAATGCTAACTTTACTCATAATTCTTATCTCCTTATCTATCTATTATAATTAAATTAATAATTATAATATATTATTTATTATTATATACTTTTTAAGGTAAGGTAATTCACCCTTTGTATAATAATTTGAATTGATTACTATTATCTATATTCTGATAGATAATAGGTGAATCCTTAACTAAAGTCTGAATAGCTATCTTATAATCCCTAGTAAAACTACCAGTAGAACCTTTAGGTACTGTAAGTATAGCTTCTCCTTCAGTATAAATCTGATTGAAGTATCTAGCTATATGATCATAATGCTTCTTATTCCTAGAAGTATGATTAATCATCTGACTGAATTTATAGAATCCAGTACATTCAGTATCTCCTAAAGTAATCTTATCGAATTCACTCATGATAGAATTTATCAAATCTTGACTGTAATCATCACTGAAATAGATACTGATAGCTTGATTATGCCTAGCTGCAGTACGGTAGATAGCTTGAATAATAAGTGATTTTGTATAATCAAGTGAAGTGATCTCAGTAGAGTTGACTTCATTATAATTACTAATAGCAGAATTAGGTATGAAGAACTTACCAGCTATCACAATTGAATTGCAATTCGAGAATTCAGACGTGACTCTCTCCTTACCTGATCCATAGTAAGTGATGTCTAGTCGATCATTCTCATCTGGAGTCAACTGATTTCTAATGTAGTCAGGAAGATACTTCAGATCAGGAGTATGATTATCTTCAACTTCAGTATCCTCGTCTTCATAGTAGTTGTAGTGCAATCTGATCGATTTCCAGGTATATAGGAGTACTCTTTCATCCTTATGAGATAAGATACTTCTAATATGATCGATCAACTTGCCTATCTTACTTCGAGTATATTCTAGATCCTCAGATCTAGCTACATGTCTCATCATAGATGTACCATCTAGAGATTGAATTGGAGTTCGGAGCTTGAGTTCTCGACTGAATCTAGGATCCTTCTGAATATTCCACGAAGTAGAACCTCTTAGGATCAGGTCTCCTGTACCATCGAAGATTTTGATATTAGGTACTTCGATATCTAACAGAGTATAGTACAGATTACGATCAATAACATCCATGACTCCATCTTCTGTAGTGGATTCTAGCAGTTTCTCTGCTAGCAGATCGGAGAAGTATGCGAATTTACGTACTGCTCGTTCTCTATCATTATCGTTGATTACAATGTTACTACCTTGATAAGCAGACATCAGACTGACTACTGCTCCGCATTCAGTAGTACTCATCCTCTCACCATTAAGATAAGCTTCCATCAGACTCCTGAATCGAGCATAACGGTAGGCTAGTCTCTGACGCTTATCATACTTGAATTTATCAAGTTGATCATTGACATAGCCTAGCCCCATCATCAGAGTCCCAGTGACCTTGAATGATTTGTAGAATTTAGGAAGTTCGTCAATAATCATTTCACTACGAATCACTTGACCTAGATGGTTAGGGATATCACCAGTCAATCGATACAAAATCGAAGGAGGTTCAATCATCAATCTCTCATGAGTACAGATCAGGATATTACTACTTCTTAGAGCATCTTCACCTGGATCATAATTCGAGTGGAACTTAGCAATTCTACACTCCCTGACGATTACTCCCTTCTCCTTCATTGCAAGTAGGTCATAGTACATAGAATCTACATCAGCTTTCCTAGCTGTAGCATAGATTATATAGTTCATCTGATTTTCGCACAAATACTGACGTATTGCAGTAGATTTACCACTAGCTGGACCGTAGTTCACGAGTACTCGACCTTTAGGTAGTTTCTTCAGATCATTGCTAGTAGCTTTATTAGGTATATTATCAATGACATCCAGCAGATAATCAGCTCTCTTGAGTAGAGCTTCACTACTGAAATCATTATAGTCCCAGTTATACTGTTTCACCATCTCAGCACCATCCTTTCCATAATGTATAAACGTAAAGGTAGACCTAGATTACTCTAGATTCTACCTATAGCATAGTCTCTAGCTAGAGAGATATCATGATACAATTTATCCATTAACTCAGGATTCTTACCATTGCGGAGCAGGTAAGATGGATGGAATGAGGCGATGATAGCAGTAGTGTAGCTGTAGGTATTACCATTCCACTGATAGCTGATAGTCATATCTCTATTCAAGATACCTCGAGTCCTAGTTATTGTCGAGAATTTATCTCCAAGAAGATACGAACTACTAGATCCACCTAGAGTCAGGATAACTCCAGGTTGATGCTTCACAATATCTGCATACAGGTACTCATGACAAGCAGATTTCTCCTCATCGCTAGGAGCTCGTACTCCTCGATTATTTCTAGGGATACATCTAACGATATTAAATAATCTGAACTGATCCTCCGAGATTCCTACGGTACGCAGTGCTTCTCGGAGTAATTGTCCGGATCTGCCTACGAATGGTACTCCTGCTTCATCTTCTTCCTTACCTGGAGCTTCTCCTACGATATAGATCAAAGGATGATCTGATCCAGATGGGAAGCATTGTTTAGTGGCTTCTTTGCATAAGTTACATTTCTCACATATCATCTAAGTAATCTCCTAACTTTATAGTATTATTCTCATCAAATTCTAGCTGAATAATCAAGCTAGCTGATCCATCGTAGATCCTCAGCAGAGTACCTTCAGTAGATATATCTGCTAGGATTTCTGACTGTAATTGAGAAGCTTTCAGTTCTAGCTGAAACTGGCTAATCTGTTCGGTCATCTTTAGCAGCCTATTACTAGAATCTAGACTAGGATGATCAAGTTTCTGATAGTTTGAGTAGCAGCAGTTGATCATCTGCTTTAGTACATCGTCATGATTAGCGATTCCTACTGCTTGCTTAGCTAGGATATCTGCTAGTTCATTATAGACTTCTCCTGTATGAGCTGCTATCTTATTGAAGTAGATCTTCAATCCATTAGATTTGTAATCTCTATAGATCTTCTGATACTCCAATGTGAGTTTAGTATTAGCACTCCATGATCCATTGCACCACTTAGCAATTCCTTCATAATCATAATTGATTACTACTTTCTCGTATAAGCTAGATGCTGTTGCTTGCATAGCATAGATAGCTGCTCTGACTTCTCCAGCTACGTTTCTCATAGAGATGTCAGATTCTCTAGTAGATGAGAAGCTAGTAGTCTTCATAATATGATTTTGAGAATCAAGGATTACTACTCCTGAACCTACTAATTTATCTTGATCTCTGTAGCTACCGTCAACATATATAACTAAGGTATCCTCGTCAATCGTGTATTCTTCATGATTATTGATCTCAGTGAGATACGATTTAGCAGCAAGAAGGTCAGTAAAGGACTTGAATTCTGCTCCTTTATAGCCCTTTACTGATTCTTGACATGATGCCCAATCCATGAAGATACCTGGAGTTCTACCCTTACGCACTGCATAGTACTTCATGGATACCTCCTTAATCCTCGATGTCTGTCATGCTATCATCATCGTCCTGATTGCCATTGACATATCGAATAATACCTAAGTTAACAAGTAACTCTCTACGACCATCTGTAGTTCCGAGGATGCGATTGAATGCATCAATATCCTCAGGATAAACTACCTGATAGAGATTCTGATTTCCAGGAGTCATACAAGAATCACGGAATTCATCATCATCCATCTCACCAAGTCCTTTGTATCGAGTATAACCTTTAGTAGTTCTGAGCTTCTCAGGAATCTCCTCGAATTCATTGGTGAACACATAATGCTTATCCTGAATGTATCCGAACAGAGGTGGCTCAAGTACGTACACTCTACCAGCCTTGACTAGTGCAGGCATCAGATTCACATACACTGAAATCAGAAGTGCAGTGATATGCTTACCATCAGGGTCAGCATCTGCAGCGATGATGATCTTCTCATATCTGCAGCGATCAGGATCAGTTTCATCGCCTACTCCAGCACCAGTAGCATTGACTACTTTACGAATATCTTCAGATTTAAGTGCCTGAGCGATACTCATGTAAGTGATGTTCTTGATTTTACCTCTCAGCGGAAGTACTGATTGAGTTTTCTTATTACGAGCTCGAGCAGCAGTACCACCTGCAGAATTACCTTCAACAAGGTACAGTTCAGTACCGTCTAAGAACGGAGAAGTACATTCAATCAATCCATTGACGATTGATCTGCGTCGAACCGTACCTGAATCAGTACGACCATTGACTTTGACTAAGTCCATGATCTCCTTACGAGCAGTCAGTCGATTCTGACTCTGACGATACTCAGCAAATCGTTTGATTAAAGCTTTACGGAGTTCAGGTTGATCTTCAAGTACCTTCTTGAATTCGACCTTGAATGCATCAATCAAAGGCTGGACTACTTCATTCTTGACAGTCAGCTTATCTTTAGTCTGGCTACTGAATGCGACTTCACTAATGAATACTGCACATAAGGTACGAAGTCCGACTTTACAATCTGAGTCACGAAGCTCGATTACATCAGCCTCTCCGTAGTAATCCTTCCATACTTCTTCAATAGCTCGATCAATCAGTCGAGTATGAGTACCACCATATCGATTGTAGATCAGATTCGAGTAACCGAAGTACTTAGTGGAAGTTTCAGAGTTGTACTTCAGGACTACTTTGATGAATTCACCTGAATCTGTACTAGCAGATACCTCGAACTGAGCATACTCATTTGCATCTTCCTTAGGGATTAGATCAGCTAAAGTCTCTGCAGGGAGCTGATACTGAGCTCCATCTATGTAGAGATCAACTGGATACCCAAATGCCTTAGCTACGAGGCATCGATTAATAATGTAATCCATAGGAATGATTACAGTATCATAGATCTCAGGATCAGCCTGAATCGTGATCTCTGTACCATTATCTTCAGCAGTATTGTAATATTGAAGTGACATGACTTCACCTCGTTCACAATACAGATACACAGCCTTACCATCACGATGAGTAGCAATCTCAAATTTCTCGCCTAATGCATTGCAGCATCCGAGTCCTACGCCATGAAGTCCACCACGTAGCTTGTAGTTATCTCCACTGAATTTACCACCTGAGAATGATTTAGTACACAGTACCTCCAGAGTCTCTTTAGTAATTCCATCAGGTAATGTCTTCATACCAATAGGAATACCTCTACCATAATCTCGAATGGTGTATTCATGGGAAGTAGAATCCACAAATACTTCAGTGAGTTTGGAGTAGCCTGACTGAGCTTCATCTAGAGCATTATCTAATGCTTCAGAGAATAGCTGTCTAGGATCATCCACTGAGTCGACATACATCATCGGTCGAGTTCTGATATGATCCAAATCAGACAAGACTAAGATCTTATCAGCTGAATAACTCTGGGTGATACCTTCTAAGGTTTCGTTCTGAGCATTTCCTTCTTGTTTCATCTGTTACATACCTTCCTTTCTTCCATCCTTCTTGAATGTAAACGTCTAGTTCATCTGGATGGACTCTCTTATTCTTACCATTTCTAGTAATCCAGACTTTATTAGCACCTGGATTACGATCTCCTAGCTTAGCTGATCTCATCTTAGCTAATGATTCTGCAGAGTGTTTCTTTCCATAGAATGGATTATTCTCCCCTGAAGTAAGCTCAGATAAATGAGAATTCTCCTCAGGAGTCATTTTATATCCATATCTAGGATTCTTACTACCAGCTAATTTGCCATGTAGTGACTTGCTTAGCTTTGCTCTAGTCTGTGCACTAGGAGATCTACCATACATAGGGTTTGATTCGCCTACCATTAATCCTTTATGCGATTGACTCATCTTGAGTTTAGTATCTTCAGATAATCTACTACCAGCTAGATGACCAGTTTGACCTCCAGCTGCTAAGTTGTAGTAATTAGTAGATTCTACTGCGTTGAAGTGAGCTATAGCCATTATCTCTTCTTCATTTAGTTCTTCTTGACTGAAGCATGGACAGAGCACCCTCACTGAGAAGTTATCCCATCCATACTTATTGATAGCTCGCCATAGTAACTTGCCTGATCCTTTATAATTAGGATCAAATTCTTCAGATACATGCTGACCTATGTATTTATTGCCATTGATTAGATTAGTAGTTTCATATATGTAGCCATACAAATTGATATCTCCTTTCATTTAATTGGCTTCTATAAGGCTCTAGAACGCTTTGATTTCGCACCCTTCCGCCCCTTCGCCAAAGCAAATCAAACGCTTCTACGAGCTTCTGACGGCTTCTCACGAGGTGATTAGAGGAGTTTGCCCCTTGCGGAACGGCTTAGGAAATCCTGAGTTCCAAGTCCTACCAAAATTATAAACGTCTGACGACAAAAGTCAGCTCCGATTGCTCAGAGCTGACCGATAGCCTGTCCTCTTATTTCTCACGAGGAATGATTACATCGTGGTTCTTCTCGGAGTTCTTGTGGTATCTAGGCTCGTCCTTCATTAAGAACTTGCCACCCTGAGCAGTGAGTCCTCTGAGGAGCTTTCTGCTGGAAGTCATAGCTTCCCAGATGCGATCTTCATTTGCACCCATCAGGATCAGAACCTTATCCTTTGCAAGCCTGTCCAAACCAATGTATCCAGAACGAGTCTCACTGAACAAGGTCTCAACTCGATCACGGATGCACTCGAGCATTTTCTTAGGATCGTCTTCGTAAGACTCCGGCATCAGACCTAAGTAACGGTAGATCTTCTCACGGATTTCATATTTCATCTTGCCCCAAGAAGCAGGATAACGGGAGTTGAATCCGATCAGCTTCAGGAAGCTCGCTTCGTCATCAGCCTCAGGGAGCTGAAGTTCATCAGGCAATCCGGAGTTGTCATCGATTTCACCATAGGAGTACAGCTTAGCGACCACATACTTACGCTGTCTGGATCCTTCAGGGAAGAGATCGATTACCTCTCTCAGAATTGCTTCATCATAGCCTGTCCTTGATTTGGCTGTGAAGTACTGAGCTTGATCCGCTCCACCAGCAGAATAATCACCATCGTCGGATTCGCTCTCATCAATCAAGCGAACTTTGGAATCATGTCTTCTGCGGTTGTAGCGGTAGGAGTCAACTGCCTTATTCCAAGCATTCTTAGCGATGAGCTTGAGGTCGGTATTTTCAATTCCTCCGCAACGATTGATGAGCTCCAAGCTAGATACCCACAAGTCCTGCTCCAGGTCTTCGCGATCGATCCACTTGGAAGCATACTTACGAGCAACTCCCTCAACGATCTCCTTAACCTTGTTCATCTTTTCATCAGCCTTGCTAGCCTTAGCTTCCTTAACCAGACCATTTGCCCACTTGAGGACTTCCTCAAGATCAACTTCGTTACCTTCAAATTTGAATTCTTTGTTCTCTGCCATTTTAATGGAACTCCTTATTTAAGTGAATTTCTTCTTAAGCTTAGTTGGTAACCTCATCTTGCTATATTTAGTTACCCCCTATACTAATTATAACACATTTTACGTCAAATTGCAAACGTTTTTAGCAAATTTTTAAATTTCAGCGTTTTGACCAAATCTAGGGTGTGAAATTTGGGCAATTTGCCGAAACCTTCCTTTCCTTACCTATAAACGTTCATCACCTTCTAATTACTCTATATTTAGTTACCCCCTATACTAATTATAACACATTTTACGTCAAATGTCAAAAGGTTTTTACTAAATTTGAGTAAATTTTTTCATAGATACGTTTATAATGGTAAGGAGGTGTGGATATGCCAATCAAATTGAGTAAATGCTATGATAATCATCATGATGTGATTTATAAGATAAATGGCGAAGTGATTGATTCTCATGAAGTAGTGAGTAAGCTAGCTCTACTTGGAGTAGACATCAAACCAGCTCAGCTGCAGTTTATCGCTACTAAGCATAGAGTGCCTAAGGCTTACTTAGGATTACTAGAGTATGATGATGAGACTAGTGATATTCCTACTAGTTACTACGTGGCAGATGATCATGAGGAAGAAGTTAATCCTACTGAAGTACATATTGACGTAGATATCTATATGGTAGCTGGCAAGATTGATCATAGTGAGTACACTTGGAATGGTCACAAGTATATTCGACTTCAGTCCTTATGTGATGACTTGGAGTCAGCTGGAGTTAAGCTAGCTAAGATGCAGCTACGTAATTGCATCCATCGTGAGATACCTAGTCATGTATCTCAAAAGTATCCTAATCTTGAGATCAGCAAGAAGATTATCAATGCATAATAAAACAGGGTAGGACCCATTGTAGGATCCTACCCCATTTTTATACCTTATTATGATTAGAGAGTAGCTCAGCTGTTGAGTGAGCTATTATCCTCAGTCTGACCTAGTAGCTCATTCTTCTTCTGAATGACTAGGGATGCAATCTGAGCATCCACATATTTCTCAGAATCACCAATGATGCCTACTAGCAAGTTCTTCATGTCAGTACCTAGAATTTCATTTGCTAGTTTCTTAGCCTGGTCAGCAATCTCCTTCTGCTCCTCCTTAGTGAGCTTACCGTCAGAAGATTTACCCTTTAATTCTTTGACCATCGTGGATTCCATCTTATCGACTGCGATCGATAAGGCATCCGTGACCTTAGTCAGGACTCCCTGAGCATAGTCGCGAGTAGCCTGATCATTGATCTTCTCAGTCTCTGCGATCACCTTAGCCTTAAGCTTGTTAATGTAGAGAACTGCTACGATTGCAAGTAAGCTGATGAGAGCTACTGCAATAGTGACACCTGCATCCAATAATGCACCCTGAATTGCTTCCATAATAAGTACCTCCTTATAAATTTGATATATGAATTAGCTTAGAGAAGCTTATTCACCATAGCCTGAACCTCGGAGTAATTATATCCTGCTGCTTCGAGTTTCTTCTTACGCTCAGATCCATTACCCCATTTACCTGCAATGACTTCTTTAGCTACTGCAGTAACTGATTTAGTGGATCCTTTGACTTTGCGATTGACTGCAGCCTGAACTTCAGAATAATTGTATCCAGCAGCTTCAAGTTTCTTCTTACGAGTATCACCATTACCCCAGATACCCTGAAGAACTTCATCAGCAATGGTATCTACTGATTTCTTAGCAGGAGTAGAGGTGCCACCAGATTTCAGGAGTTCATTGACCTTATCCTGAATTGTAGCATAATCATAGCCTGCGTTAGTCAGAGCAGTCTTACGAGTATCACCAGTACCCCATCTACCTGCAATGACTTCCTTAGCGATCTCCTCAGTAGATTTCTTAGTGTAGCTAGGAGTAGGAACTTCTCCCGTAGCATCATACTTAGGGCAGATAAATCCTCTGATGAATTTACCATTGATGCCCATAGTTCTACGTTTTACTGCATTGGAATAATTACCCTCGATGACAGTGAAAGTACCAGCGGATGCATTGACTGTCTCCACAGTACCGATATGATCAGGGTTACCAGTATTGTCACCAATACCATTGTCATCCCAATCATACAGTACTGCATCACCTGGACTAGGAACATAGGCATCATCTTCGACCCAGATACCCATAGCCTTAGCACTCTGGATGATATAATAGCAGCTGATTTCAATAGGCATGATATCAGTGTATCCTAGCTTGATTGCTAGAGCTGACCAAGTACATGCGCACCATGCCCAGCTGTAAGACATCTTAGTACCACGAGGGAATGTACCCTTATAGGAATTGTAGATGTCGATGATGGATTTATAGCTTCCATCAGCTTCATTCTTGCCTAGCCACGACTGAGCTAGAGCAACTACTGCACTTCTAGTTTTCATAGACGCATTATCCTCCTTCTTATCATATTTCGTAAGGTTATACTGAGTGATCAAGTTGTAGTTATTGTCTACATACTTGCTACTAGTAGCATAACCATCTGCCTTGATAGTCTCTAAGTAAGTCTTAGGATCAGTGATACCTTTCAGGTTAGCATATCTAGCTAACTGAATGAATTCAAAGTAGCCCTTGATTCCATCCTCCATACTATCATAAACTCGGAAATTATCCTTGATAGTAGTGAGTGTACCTACTGAGTACTCCTCTTGAGTAGTCATGTTGACTGACTTACCAGTCCACTTGCTACCACACTTGAGTCCAAAGTAGTTATGGTACTTTGCAGCTAGGGAACTTTTACCCCATCCACTCTCAAGGATAGCCTGAGCAATGATAGGACTGTGTACTAGAATTCCATAAGATTTAGCATACTTTCTGACATACTTAGCGACTTGCTCGATAAATTCCTGATTAGTCATACTATGACCTCCCTTTCTGAATATTTATATCAACCAATTAGGTTAATACCTTAGCGTCGGCTAGCCATGAGCTCAGCAATCTCAGTAGTTTCATGCATTGGAATGACAGTGAGCTTATTCATCTCAGGCTGAACTGTAGTATGCATGAATCCATCTCCACCAGCATCCTCGTAATTTCCAAATACTTCGAAGAATGCTTCTTTCTCCAGTTCAGTCCAAGATTGCATAGGGTTTTTCTCCCTATTAGTATAATAACGATAACTCTGAAGCAATCTATCTCGAGAATTGGCTAGCTCATATTTCTTATTCTTCTCATCGATCTGATGAAGCTGCTCAGAGAGTTTCTCCTGCATTCTCTGCATTTTCTCTATTGTACCTAGTAACTTCTTCTGATCCTCCTGATATTGCTCCATTCTATTATAAGTTTCATTGATCTTCTTATCTTTCTCAGTTTCTTCCTCATACTTAGCAATTATTAATTGCTTAGCTTTCTTGTATAATTTGTACAGATAGACGATTGCTGAGATCAGTAAAATAAAAGTAGCTACCTTTATTCCATCGATTTCATAATCACCTACCAATTTCATTAGACTGTCCATTGGCTGACCTCCTTCTATACATATGATTAGTTAATGTAGAGTAATGAATTCTACATAGATAGACTTCAGTGAGTAATTACTACCTTCGTTCCAGAATACGTAACGAATCTTATCTTCTAACCATATGCATAAAGGCATGATGACAAACCAAATCAGACTGAATGGTAAGCATACTTGACCTAATATATTAAATGGCAAGTTTGAGTAATCCCATATTCCTAATTGTAAGTAGCAGTTCAGGAATAATCCTGAAATGAATTCTATGATAGTTGTGATTACTGCTCCTATAATAGATTGATATATGATCTTCATATTATAGAACTTAGGAATCTGGTTGATGGTACCTACACATAATCCACACAATCCACCTACTGGTAACATAGCGATATTAGCGTATCCGCCTTTAGGTATCCTCCAAATTCCTTCTAAAGTGAAGTACATCATGCCTAGGATGAACCAGATCAGAAGTACTTTCAACAATTTAGAAGAATTTCGCATGTTATCACCTACTTTCTAGTTAATTGCTAGTTAACTGAGAAACTAGTGACTCGATGACTTTGTTGAAAGTCTCATTTGGAGTAAGGAAGCTAGCTGCAGTAGAAGTAACTCCTTGCAGTACGATCTTAGATAGCTCATTGCTGAACTCCTCAGAAGGTACATCTCCATACTCGATAGTTCTACGCTCATCCGCAGTAGCTTCACCCTCTACATAGGATTTGAGTAGATTACAGTATGCAGTCTGCTGGTACTTGCATACGAACACCTTACCAGTGATCTCTGCAAAGGTAGCTACATCATACAGACGGCATTTATCACCATTGGAGTGATAATAAACCTCAGTAGTATCAGCAGTGATGCCCTTAGCTATAGCTTCGATATTGACCTGATCTTCTAGCTTGCAGCTGAAGTTTTTTCTACCTAAGTCAGGTACATCAACTTCAATACCAACTGCTAGTGCATCTTCGCACTTCTGATTGAAGTAATTCTTGAGGTAAGCAATTAGGTCTTCATCTGACATAGCAGCTCGATCGACCACTACTGGTAGATCAGTAGATTCTGCTAGCTTAGTGAAGTACTCGTTCTTATCATATACAATTTCAGTATAGATATACATCGTATGAGTAGATTTCTTCTTGCTACTAGAGGACATCTCATCTTCTACTTCTTTAGCAGAGATGTTAGTTCTGATAAAGACTTCGAAGTCAGTCATAGCAATAGCATCAGGCTTGACAGTAGACTGGACCTGATAATCGATTCGTTTTGGTTCCATGATTCTTGATCTCCTTTCTATAATAGTCATCTAGACTAGGTTGAATAGGTACTATATACTTAAGTCTTATTCGCCATGAATCACAGTGCTTTAGCCATCCCTTATAGCTATTAGCTGAGCAGAAGTCATGGTAAGTGATGGACTTTCCAGTAACTAACTTATGCTTAATCTTAAGCATAGTAGATTTGAACTTATCAGCGATAGATTGTCTCAGTAATACATAATCACGGAAGAATCTGTATCCTAAGAAGTCAATTCCTCTTACTAAAGTAGGGAAGACTTGCCAGTTAGATTTAAGTTTCAGTTTAAGATTAGTCTCTAAGTACTCAGAGATATCTTTTCTCAGTTGATGCAAGGTTTCTTTACTATCACATAGGATGATCATGTCATCCATGTATCGGAAGTAATACTTGACATGCTTAACTTCTTTCAGCCAGTGATCTAGCCTACTCAAGTAGATATTGCCACTCCATTGCGATAAATAATTACCGATTGGAATACCAGTATCTCCCGGAGTAGAATCGATAATCTCTCCGATCAGCCATAATAAGTCTGGATCTTTAAATAATCTAGCGAAAGTAGCTTTGAGGATATCATGATTAATACTTGCGTAGTAATGATGAACATCCATCTTTAAGCAGTACTTAGTCCCTTCAGCATCATTAAGTATGCATTCTTTGATCTTCTTGAGACCTTTATGAATTCCTCTACCCTTGATTGCTGAGTATGTATCAATAATCAGATTCTTAGTGAGATACTTCTCAATTACGAGCATTACTGCCCATTGAGCGATTCGATCAGGATAATAAGGAAGTTTACAGATTTCTCTGACTTTCTTACCTTCCTTCTTCTTAAAGATCGTATACTCACTAGTACGGTAGCGGTGTTCTTTCATCATCTTGGACAATTCTTCAAGTTTATTATCCAAGTCATTATCGACAGCAATTACCTCAGCGTACCATCCTTTACCTTTACGTGCACGCTGATGTGCTTCACGCAGGTTCTCGATACTACATACTTCATCGTATAGATTCCCGATGCGTTTCATACCTCGAGGTTATCCTCCTTTGTATTTATTTATTGGATTCTTACGCAGTTCTGAGCGTCCGAGCCACATCAATGTATAATATAAATCATAAAATGAAGGACCTACTAACACAGATTAAAGTTCTGCTATTTTTATGTTCGACCGAGAGGTCAGGTCATATCCTACACCATATCCAATATTATAGTAAGAATTTAAGCTGAGCTCCGATATTCCGATTAGAATTAGAAGAGGTATTATTCAGATTCCAGTACCAGCTACCACAATTAGAGCCATTATTCCAGTTACCACCAAGTTTAGCCACTTGAAATTTATGGGAGGGATTCCCTCCCATAAATTACATAGATGCGACTGAGCAGTTCTAGGTTCATGGAACAAGTGATCAAATCACCTGCGATCAATTATGGTTAGTACCATCGGTCACTCATAGGATATAACCTACAATTTATAGGAAAGATGCTAATTTTTAATTAGCACCGATTACGCAGCTTGAGCATGAGTCGTCTTCTTGTAGAATCCAAGCCGAGCCCCGATATCCCGACCAGAATAAGAAGAGGCATAAGCCAGACCCCAGCCCCAGCCACCACAAGCAGAGCCATAAAGCCAGCTACCACCAAGCCCAGCCACCATCATTGAAGTAGATGCTACTCTCTGCCACATATAGCTGTTGACAGGAGTATTTGATGCACCACCAGCTGAAGAAGGTAGCATTGCAAAGTCATTGGATACATCATAAATAAGCTTATCGATGTATCCATCAGATGCAGGAATCTTACCATTGATCCGATGATATGGTTCAGTCATGATATCATCAGCGAATCCATGATCAGCAATCCAAGGATACCCAAGGCTACTGTTCTGGATATTGATGCCATCGATCCATACCCAAATATTGCCCCATAGGTTCTCAATACCACGATAAGTAACTGCTCTATAAGAGCTACTAGAAGTAGCAGCATTACCAGATTTATTACCTAATTCAGAGGTGTATCCAGTATTTTCAGCCATGTTACTGGATCCATCATCAGTCTTATTAGAGACACCTGCACCAATATCAGTCTGACTATCGAATGATGCGAATTCTATCAACATCATGAGCTGAACTGCACTAGTGGATAAGAAATCCTGCTGTTCCCATCCAGCACCACGTCTACGAGCCATATTACGAGCAATTGCTCTAGTGAAAGTAGAAGTCTTTCCACTTACTGGCTTGAGACCTTTGACTGATCCGAGGATATCATTAGCACCATCGAATCCGAAGTCAGCTACATACCTAGCAGCTGATACATCGTAGACAGATGCTTCATACGCTCCAAGGTAGATATAATCAAGGATGACATTATCTCGGATAAATGCTGGATGAAGAGAGTATCCATCCAGTTTAGCATCAGATATGTAGAACTGTACTTTAGTAGGAACTACATCTCCATTGCTCACTGTGTAGGCTACTGGAATTGTCTTATAATAGAACTTAGGAATCTCGACCATGACCTGACCATTAGATCCAGTCTCTGAGAAATTCGAGTCTCCGTAGTAGGCAGTGACTACTCCGTCATCACTTAGATTGCATCGTCTCATCTCCGACCAAGGGTAGACATTATCAAAATCTGAGCTGACAATGCCATTGGATCCGAGCGTAGCAGACAATCCTAATGCATTATTCAGTCTAGTGAATCTTTTATTAGTGATATCCCATTCAACTCCATACTCAGAACCCGTGACAGTACCACCTCCGCCACCGCCACTTAGCTCACCAGAGTTAATCATATTCTCTAGTGTCTGGAAGTTAGCGTTGACCTTGGCAGGACTTAATTGTTCATTACTACCAATGTAGTCAAAATTAACTTTAGGCATTCTTCTCACCTCTCCAATTCTTATTATTTTTTGCAGCTGTACCCCAAGTGATCTTATCAGACCAGCTTAGAGGAGCTTCATTGTACTTGATTCTCTGATTAGCAACCTTCTGCAAGATATCAGCAGTCATCTCAGTCACTGCAGCAGCATTAGCAGGATACTTGATATCTAAGTTCACATTAAACTTACTCAGTAATAAGACACCACGAGTATGGCATCTAATAGGAGCTGGATACATTACTAACTCACTAACTACTGGTTCTGCTAATGGAATTATAGAAGCTGTATTGATCTTCTCAGCTAAGTACTTCAAGTAATAGGTTACAGAATAATTACCTACTAAACTATTAGGAATGTTGTAAGCTACCATACCTTCAGAACTGATTCCGATCTTGAGTCCATCAGTACTACCTAAACGTACCTTATCATAAGCCTCAGTACTGAATCCGCTGATCTTAATTGCAGATGCAGTTTGATCATCCTTAGGCACATACATTGATCTACCTAAGTAAGAATGCTTATGATTCTGAAGGATAACTAAATATCCATCATTAGCAAATGTACCTTGGTTTGCGAACTCTACCTCATCACCATAAGTATACAGCTTAAGGTCGACTACTCTCTTATAGAAGACATTATCAATAAGCTCATCAGCTGCATAATTCCTAACGCATCTGAGTTCTTGACCTGGGATGTAATCTTCAAGTACGAAGTCAACTGATTTATTAGCGATGTCTACTAAGAAGAAATTCTTTATGTAAGCAATGCTATTGATCTTAGTATTAAGATCAAACATGAAGACTAGCTCAGCATCAGTATCTTCAGTACCATCAAAGTTGCACTCGACACTACCATCAGGTTTGAATGAAGCTACGATTCCAGTCTTCTTCATACCTACGATGATTTTAGCTTCATTAGTAGTCTCGAGATCATAGTAGCATCGATACTGAGCTCCTGCTTTGACTCGGATAGGAATCTTAGCTACTTGAATCTGAGCAGTTGAGTCAGTACTCTTAACTAAGGTCAGAGTATCACCATCAACTTGATAACTAGAATTAGTATCATCGAGTTTGACTAATTCATCAAACTTAGCCTGATTCTCTAGTGAAGAGATACTCAGTTCACTAGCTACCATGCCAGGTTTACCGATTAAATTGACTGACAGGAATCCTTCTCGAGAATTAGGTAGATAGATCAGCTTATCATTAGTATTCTCTACTGACTTAGTCAGATATTTAGGAGTATCTGATGCACCTAGGTCTTCATGAGTATGGTTAGCCTTAGCTACTGCTACCCATTCTGAACCATTCCACCACTCAGGTAAGCCTGTCTGTATATTGTAGTAAGGGAGTCCTACTCGTAGGTCAGTAGTAGGATGCTGACTGCTATTACCATAAGCATAGTCCATCCAGTACCAGTTGTACTCACCATCTACTAGCTTGCAGATGTAAGCTCTACCAGCACATACTACCTGACGATTGATCTGCATTGGACCTGGATCAGGCAATGCAGTCACTTCTTCAAGCTCAGTAGCCCAGCTCCTAATAAATCCGATTACTCCCCACGATCCAGGGATACCTGCTTCTGTACATACCCATCCTAGGCATTTATTCTCATCAGTGTCAGTATTATATACTAAGTCACCGATCTGCCAAGCATCTCCAGTGAATGGACGAGCTTCTTTATTGATAGGATAACGGTAATTAGAAGTGATATAATTGATCTTCAACTTACCTGATTTGTCAATTGAAGATACAATCTGAGTAGCCTTATTGGATTTATCAGCTGGAACATAGACACCACCATCTTGCTTAGCAGTTAAGTAGTTGATAGCATCTGTAATAGCTTGAGCTACAGAAGTCTTGCAGAATGCACCTATAGGTAGGACCTTACTAGTATCTAGAAAGTCTCTAAGAGTAGCTTGGTCACCCCTACTCATATTCAGTTCGACCATAGTTGAAGTTACTCTATTGTCACCCATAGGTTATCCCTCCTTCTTATTATTATTACTAGATTGAGATAACTGCTTCTTCAAGTTCTCAATCTCTGCTTTCATTTCTGCATTCTCCTGACGCATCTGAATAATAGAATTCTCCTCAGGAGTGCGAATGTACTCGATGAATCCTGTTTCAGGATCAATCTTACGATATGCCATACAGCACTACCTCCTTCTTCAAATAGAGGACTAGGGTATCTCACCTAGTCCTCATAGAATTCTTAATACTTCAGGATGTTACGTAACTTACGGATTCTAGGCTTGATCAACGGATTAGAAGTCTCCATTGCGATCTTAACTCTGTAGTTCTTAGAATTGAGACCACTGATTGTCCACTCGTAAGTACTAAATTCCTCATCGACCGGAGTCACAGTAGGAGTATCAGTCACCTTACGCCAGCTAGTGCCAGCATCAGTCATAATGTAGACATCAACTGCAGTACCTGACGGCTTAGCGATGTCCATGATGATTCTAGCTCGAGTGAATGCATCACTCATAGTCACCTGACGAGAGATGTAAGTACCTTTACTCTTTTCGAGGAATCCGATTAAGTTGATGCAATCCTTAGCGATGATCGGAGAAGTTGAGTAAGCTACATTAAGTACTGCCTTCAAGGAGACTCGATTAATAGCTGATACTGAAGAAATATCTCGATCTACGTAGGTCTCAATCGGTAGCCAAGAACCATTAGTACCGATCTTATAGAACCATTCGATACCTGCATTCTTGTAGTCAATAGCTTGAGCTGCAAGTAGCAGTCTATTGATCTGGATATCAGATACATCATTGAAGATGATGGTACCTTTACCAGTGTACTGAGCCTTATACAAGTCGAACTTGAGGTCCATGGTCTGATGAGCAGTCCAAGTCAAGTTGTTACTTGAGGAGAATAGCACACCATTAGTGTAAGGCTGACTAGTAACTAGGTTACCTCTTAGTACATCCATCTTGCCTAACTCAGCAATGAACATAGAGTACAGATTAGAGTCAGATAGGATGCAGATAGCGTACTGAGTATCTGCCTTGCAGTAGACAGGATCATCGAAAGAGACTTCAGTAACTGCACTAGAATTACCAGATACCTTGACATCCTCAGCTCGTAACTCCTTAGAAGTATACAGAGTAGTACCAGGATAACCATTATCAACACTACGAATCTGAACGATAATCGATTTATTAGGATCCTTGGAAGCGAAGTACAGACCAACCTTAGTCAGAACTGTATCATCCTCGAAGGAGAATGACTGAGCTAGAGGGTCAGTAGTCTTAGCAACTGTAGTAGTTGTCAGGACTGTATCCTGGATGATCTGCTTTCTACCTTGAGCCTGATATATTGCAGAACCTTCACCATTAGCATAAGATAGCTTAACCTCAACACTACCACAAGGTACGTTAGGCGGAACGGTGAATGTAGCAGAAACCTGACCCTTAGCATTAGCCTTGACAGTACCAGTCTGAGTACCCTTGAGGCTAGCATCAGTAGGAGTCAGCGGAACTACTGTATCATTGAAAGTACACTTGATATTATCCACATTAGGAATGAAGTTTCTACCAGTGACAGTGACCTTAATCTGTCTCATGTACATGATAGCTTCATCAAGGACGACTGCAGAGGTGACGGTAGTAGAAGTTGCAGTACCATTAGCCCACTGTAGCGACTGACCACCATCAGCAAATCCTAGCTGCTGCCACTTAGCCTTCTCAGATTCTGCCCAGGACTCACCACGATGATACCACCATCTACGAAGTGTAGTAGTAACTGTCTGTTTCTTATTGACTACGATCTTACTAGTATCGATCCAGTTATCAACTGAAGGTGATAATCTCACGATGCTCATTGGATTATAGACAGCATAAGGATTGACTAGCATCGAAGTGGTCGCATAAATCTGCTGTTTAGCAATGACTTCCTTATAAGGAGCCATAATGACATCACCTAGAACTGAGACATTAGTCTCTTTAGTATCTAGGTTAGGCTTAACTGCATTGACTGAAGTGATCAAAGGTAGAGTTAGCTCATTATTATCAAGGTCAATAGTGCAATCGAACTCAGGATGAGTTGTATCGCATTTACTCAGACCTAAGAATCCATCAGTCAAGATGCCCTTTAGCTCAGTAGCATCCTCACCTTCCTCAGCTTCAGTATCAAGATCAGTCATAGCCTGATTGTACTCAAGGTCATCTACTCGCTTACGCACATTGTAGAGGTCAGACTGAGATAATCTGACTGTATCAAAGTTGATAATCTCTACATTGCTGGAGTTAGGCATGATAAGTACACTACCGATTGCTAGATTATTATCATCCTGATTGATCTCTGATTCAGTTAATCGAGCTACGTTAGGCTTACCTTCGAGAATTACGATTTCACCATTCTTAGATAGGCATACCAAGTCCTTTCTAGCTAAGTAGAAAGTGTAGCTAATGTAGAATCGAGTACCCTGATTAGGCTTCTTACCATCAGGCAAGAACTCAAGATAATTCTCTCCATTCTCCTCGGTCATCTGGATATCTTCTCCGAGTTTCATGGATCTACTATATGTGTAGGTAACAGCATAAGTAGTACCAGTAGCAGGTTCTTTACCAGGTAGAGACCAGTCGACACCATCATTAGTCAACTGATAATCAGTACCCTGTTCATATCCACTGATGCTCACAATAGAATCGACTGGAGTATTGAGCAGATAATCAATACCACCCTGAATGTTACCTCTAGTGATATTATCAGTTACCTGAACAATAGCAGTGACATTAGTGAATTCCTTGACTGGCTGATTGCTCAGCTTATACTTAGTCTGAGCACTCTGATAAGTCTTAGGCTCACTTAGAACCTCACGTACAGTCTGGCTATAATTGAGTCGGACTGTAGTAGCAGTCTCCTTAGGTACTTCATAACCCATGATGTAAGCTTTACCCTCAGTCATTGACAGTAGGATCTGACCATCACGAGTTTCATTACGATCACGAAGTTCGAGACCTCGAATCTTGTAGTTACCATTTTCCTCATAAGTTCTACGAGCTAAGGTATCTGTCAGCATATTGCCTTCACCAGTAGTAGAATCAGCTACTAGCTCGCCTTCTTCTAATCGATAGACTGCTGCTGCTTCTGCATCATTGACAGTGAAGACTACATGCTCCTTAAGACGATGAGCACCTTCCTGACCATAGTTTTCATATCCCTGAGCAGGATCACGTAGTGAATCATCCTCAGTCTCAGTGACAATTGAAGTAACGACTTTAGCACCAATGATCTCAGAACCTACTCCATTGATTGTCAGAGTAGCTCCATCAACGATTCGCACTAATCCGTCAAGATAGATACGTCCTGATGAAATTACGGCTTTCTTATCACTGATGATTAAGGTACATCCATCAATAATAGTACCACTAGTATAAATGGAATCACCTAATCTTCCTAAGAAGTCCAGCTGCATACTCTGAATCTGAGTGAACTCTCTAGCCTGCTCAGCTTTACCAGGTAATGCTAATTGCTGTACATATTCCTTAGTAGGATCATAATCATCGTAATAAGGAGCTCCAGGATAAGTCTTAGGCATTATTTATCCTCCTTCCTTAATTTACGAAGTTGTTATTTGAAGTTGATTATTACCATTAGCTGAAGTATGAGATTCATATATTCAGCAATGAGTCGGATGATTATGCTTGATGGCATAATGTTTACCTCATATCTTATATAGTTAAATGGGATGATACCTGATCATTTTCTACCTCTCTTCCATCCATCGGCTAGGTAAGCATCAAGTTCTTCTAATTGAACTGCTTTGATTACTCCATCCTTATGAATCCAGCGTCGATTCTTAGCTACTGCTGAGTACCTAGCCTTAGCTTCATCAGATCGTTTCTGACCCTTGCAAGCTGAAGCATAAGTATTGCCAATTAGTCGTTGGCTCATCTGCTGACGTCCAGCATCAGTCCAGTTGCTATGACCACGCTTAGCATCACTCATTTTCTTACGAGATTCATCAGAAGTGTACTGCCTTGCAGCTTTGATATTAGCTCTAGCAGCTTCACTAAGATGCTTGCCTTTCATAGGACTAGGTCGTCCTGTAGCTAGTTTACTCAATAACTCACGAGTTTCTTGAGAATGCTTGCATCCATAATGAGGAGAATCCTGTCCAGTTCTAGATACTCCATACATTGGATTATTAGAACCAGCAAGTTTACCTCCCTCACGAAGTGACTTACTTATCTTAGCCTTAGTTTCATCAGAACAAGGACCTGAGCCACCTGCTCCGCCCTTAGCTATATTGTAGCCGATTGATCGATCTCTCGAGTTGAATAGATCTATCAGGAGTTCTTCCTCAGCATTTAACTCATCCTCTGAGAAGCAGGGACTAAGCATTTCTACTAGGAAGTTATCCCAACCATACTTACGTATTGAGTTCCATAAGTGAGTACCTGATCCCTTGTAAGTGGGATCGAATTCTTCTGACTTTTGCTTACCAATGTAAATTTTACCATTGATAAGATTCGTAGTCTTATAAGTATATCCATACATTTGGATTCCCCCCCCCCCCTAAAATTCGATGATCATTGTGAGACGTTCTCGCTGGTCTGCTTCTCGATAGATCGGAGTACGATTATCAAGTGCTTCAGGGATACCCTGACTCTCGACCTGATCAGGAGTCAAAGCGAATGAACTAGAAGTCACATTGGATTTGACTTTCAGTCCAGTGAATACTCCAATCTGCCTATATACTAGATCAGTCGGGAATTCATTGTATGCGATGTAAGTAGAGATATATACCCATCGAGCACCTTTCTCAAGTGCCTGATCATAAGGTACAATCTTCCATCTACGATTCTGATAGGATAGCTCTCCAGTACCAGTATCGTCAGGAATAACTAAGAACTTGGACTCGACTTTCTTATATCCAGCAATCTCTACTAGACTATCTGTATTCAATGGAGTAGGAGGATTACTCTCACCCTCCTCCCAAGGAGTAGTTTTACCTAATCCTAAATAAATATCAGATTTATTATAGAAGTCAAGAGCTCTACTTACGTGTCCTTTCAGCAAGGTTACTGCCACGTCGATTACCTCCTTTCTCTGATTAGATATGATAAGACATCAGGCTTACCCTTACAAGGAAACCCTCTAACGGGTAAGCCTGATGACCAGTTTCATTTAGTGATTATTAGGGTATTAGCAACCTTTTCATGAGAGAATTAAACTCTAGTAGATTGTAGATTACCCTCATCATCGACAGTCACCTTGAATTTGGATCCATTAGGTGATACTAGGATCATAGCATCAAGCGGAGCAGTATCTTGTACTACATAGTACTTATTATATACTGCTACGATCTTATCTCCTTCCTTACAAGGTACTGCCATAGTGAAAGACTTAGAACTTGATTCATAATAAGAATCATTGAGCCACTGTCTTACACCATTCTTATAGACTGCTAAGCAGTTTCTGAGAGTATTGTAGCTTTCAGATAACTCAAATTCTGACTGATTAGCTTTAGCAGAGAATGATTCGATCATGACTCTATTGCCTAAGGTAGCAAAGTAGTCCGCTACCTTAGAGAAGTTAGAATCGATCTGATCAAAGATTTCTTTCCAATCCTTAGATCTATCTAGCTTATCAATTTGATAATTGTCTAGCATAGTCTCACCTCCAATCATCTGAGACTTCTTACAAAATCTCTAATTTCAGGATAAATGAACAACTGGTGACCTATAGAAGTAGGGTGAGTGCCATCAGCATTATTGAAGTATTTCTGGTTAAAGTCGGGATCATAAGGTCGAAGTTGACTCTTATGATAGAGATCTAGTACTGCTACCCCTCTGCTAGCGCATATATCTAGAATAGCAGATACATACGCATCACTGGACTCCACTCCAGGATGATAATCCCTCCATGGAGTAGGAGTTACTATCCCGATTTTGATAGAATCTGATTTACTGCGTATATTATCTATAGTAGTATTGATGCATCCGCATATAGTATTAGTATTAGTATCAGTAATATTACCTAAAAGATCAAATTTAGGCATATCATTGAATGAGCCAAATACTAGAGCTATCTCAGTATCGTCAGAAATAGTAGAAGCTTGCTGCCAGAATGCATACAATTGATCATCTGATCTTAGATAACCATGTCCATTTCTAGAGAAATTCTCTATTATATAATTATCTGAGGCTTCTAGATAATTCAAGTACCTATCTGCTGCGATAGTAAATCCTGCACTAAGGCTATCTCCTATCACTGAGATCTTGTGAGTCTCATCATGATTAGCAATATACTTATCAAATTTATATAGTGATACGTAGTACTGTCTAGCATTAGATGATTCCCATCTCATATTCAGATATAATCTAGCACCATTCTCAGGTATAGTAAATTCTATATTCTGATAGGTAATACTTTTAGTTTCTTGTTCAGGATAATAACTTACTACTTGATTATTATTATCTAGGATTACTACTGGCATCATTGCTAGCCAAGAGTATCCTGATAATTTGTAGGATTCTCCTGGGTGTACCTCTATTGAAGTATAATAAAATCCTGAGCTGGTAGATATCTGCCCATTGTTATAATTCATAAATCCAGGATTATCTAATATATCAGTAGGAGTCACTGGGATATAGTGCTTCCTTGCTGTAGAATTAGCTAATTTAGTAAGATTAGCCATCTGATCTGATAATAATGTCAGATTAGCATCTAATTGAAAACTTAGATGTACAGCTGCTGCTAAACTAGATATAAGATCCTGATCCAGTATTTTACCAGGATAATAATAAATTACTAGCCTATATAGTTTATTAGTAGCTAATTGATAAGATGATAAGCCTTGATAATTAATCTGACCTACTTCTCTAATCCAATTTTTCGACAAGTCGTATTCATGGATAGTTACTATAACGCCTTGATCAGCAGTCACTACATACGGAACTGAACATATAAGGAAATCTTTAGTCCTAATTTTATAATTAGTAGGATCATCAGCATTCTGTCCTAAGTTTATAGTTCCTAGCTCTATTCTATCTAGATCAAGTACCCGATTAGTTGCTCCTAGCTGCATTAGTTCTAGCATGCTATTAATATTAGCAGATAATCCTAGCAGTTCTCCTAGATTGGAGCTGATCTGCTGCCTTACAGCTTCACCAGCAGAATCATACTTCTTACCGTCAGCTCCTACTCTGATATCGATTAGCTCAGCATCAGCAGTAGTACTACCTTCAGGTAAGCTAGCAATGTTATCAACTCTAGTCTTGACATCAGCTAACTCCTTCTTAGTAGCTCGATTGCCGATCTCAGTATCCTGATCTGCTGATTTCTGATACAGCTCATCGAAGTTTTCATTAGTTTTCTGGAATATGGTCCCAAGTTTATCATTCTCGAGATCAATCGTTTGTTTAGCCATATATTTAACCACCTTTCATTTGATTTGCATGCCAACCGTTTCTAACGGGTAAGCCTAATATTAGGATTGAAATAGCTATATAAGCTGATAATCCATCCTTTGATTACATCAGGCTACTTAAATCGAAATTGCCATCCTGAATCTCCTTATATACTGAAGACCAATACTTCTCAGGAATTTCCATGCCATATTCTACCTTACCTACCTTAGTAAGACTAGTCATACTCATGATATATCTCTTGAGAGATTTATAGTAGGATAGCTGACTGATCTTATGAGCAGATGCTGCAACAATCAGTCGATTGACTTCATCCACGCTCAGGAATACGCAATCATTAGGCAGATTGTATGGAATGATAGTCATACCCTTAGCCACGAATGCAGCTAGTGAGTTGATATTGAGCTGATCTTCAATAGCCATATCAAAATGATATTTCTCTCCATTATCGAGACTCATAGTGAATCCCTCAACAATCTTCTCATGACAAATAGTATTCAACTTCGAGATAGCTTTAGTCTTAGCATAATCTAGGGTTAGAGCTTCAATGTCCTGAGAATCCTCAGAAGGATCATCTACAGGAGTATCATTGGATTTAATCAGATCAGCTAAGATATCGAATTCCTTCTGATCGATCTCATACAATTCTACTAGATCATATTCTTGAAGCTTAGTTGAGCACTCTTCTACGATACGATAAATCGAATTACCATCTGAAGATAGTACTCCTTCTGCAGAATCCTTATCGCATACTAGCATTAGATCATTCTTGCTCTGATATCTGACGAAGCTAGCTGATTCTAGGACATCGATAATCTTATCATCGCTTACTACTTTATAGTACATTATAAGCACCTCCTTAATTTATTGATAAATCCTGCTTCAGTGCATTCATTATGATAAAGCCTGAGGAATAATTTAGTCATTGATTTCACTGTGACGTAGCAGTTGCAGTGTGATATACTAGATTTCCAGGACTGAAATGCTGAGTAGATACTAAGGAATTTCAATTTACCCTCAGTAAGTTTGATCCTTAGTTTCTTGAGCTTAAGTCTCATTCTAACTACGCTAGAATGAACGCATCTCTTTATAATCTTACCAGTCTGAGTGACTCGATACTTAGTCTTTAAGAATTGGAATCCATCCTTGGTCAAAGAGATTATCCTAGTCTTCTTAGTATTTAGCTTGAATCCTAGTGATTCTACGAATTCTTTGAATCTTACTAAACACTGCTCTAGATACTCTTTACTTTCGTGAAGCATGTATCCATCATCCATATATCGACCATAATTATGTATCTGCAGTACTTCTTTCACAAAGTGATCAATAATACTAGATACACTGATAGCTAAATCCTGATTGACTTCACTACCTAACTCGAGTCCTCTACCTATATCTGATGAGTTAACAAATTTCATAGTTAGGTCCACAATTCTAGGATCACCTACAGTATTCATAAGATACTGACGTACTAGATTGTGATCGAAACTATCGAAGAATCCTGAAAAGTCGAATACTAGAGCATAGCTATTAGGACCATGCCTTCTGATCTGACGTTCAAGATGACATTGTAGTCGTTCTCTAGCCTTACGAGTACCCTTACCTGCTCTACTAGCATGATTATCATAGATCAATGATCTGCCTAGTACTCGTTTCAAGCAGTGATCACTTAAACATTTCTGAATAACTCGCTCCTTGATATTGACTCCTCGAATCTTCCTTAATTTACCACGCTCATATAGAATGAATCTACTTCCAGGTCTGACTACTAGTCTATCTTCAGCTATTTCACGGTATGATTGATATACTAGGATAGGAGCATCAGCCTGATAGGATTGCACGCTATATTTCCAATTCACTCCTCTCAAGCACTTCTTGTACGAAGCATATAAATTATCATAAGTAAATACATCTTCAGTAGTCACGCAACCTGAATCATACTCAGACTTGCGTTTAAGTCTTCTAGCTCGTCTACGTTGATAACGAGCTTCATGTCGTTCTACACTATTCATTCTAGGGTTACCTCGTACAGTACTTGATACTAAGCATTCTGACTTACTGCTAAATGATACTAGGAATGAAATTAGCTGAAATGCTTAAGCAGCTAACCATGCAAGAAGCGTCCTCCTAATCATATCTAAGGTACTTATTTACCACTTTAAGTGGAAGGTTGCATTCTCCTTCTGTAATAAGGCAGATAATAGCATGCCTAGCTAGGATTTAAATCTGCTGAATTGCAGGATCTAGGGGAGACACCATTAGAGTTGTTAGCCCAGTTGTTGTTGTTCGGATTACCATCTGTATTCACATTACAGAAATTGTTCGAATTACTAACATTAGGACCACGCAATGGGTAATACAGAATGCAACCTACATATTCAAGGGCAGGATATCCTGCCATCTATATGCTTGATAGCTTCATCTAATGCAGTTAATGCATCAAATAGAGAAGCTGACCAGTCTCTAAGAATTCTAGTACTTTTATTTAAATCCTTAAGACTAGCGACTTCGATCTTCTGATCAGATTCTTCATCGTTATTCCTCCTATTAGTATATGAATATCCACTAAGTGGAAATAATTCATAAGCTAAATCAACTTGAGATATCAGACTAGTGAGAGCAGCTCGCGAACTCAGTAGGTAGATTCTAATTTGTACTAAATCTTGTACAAAATTATCAGGATAATCTTCTGCTCTCTTAGCTTGATCATGCACTTCAAATGCTAGATTGTTTATGTATTTAGCCATATCAGTATACTTCTCAGGAAATTGAGAAGTATAACTTAATGACTTTAGCTGCATTGCTCTAGCATATTTGATAAAATCTCTAGTAGATTTCCTACGTTCGCTTTCATACACCGACATAAGTTAATCCTCCAATAATTCAAGCTTACCAACAGAAGCTAGGGGAGACACCACCAGAGTGGTAAGCCCAGTCGTTGCCGCTCGGATAACCATCCGTATACACACTACAGAAACTGCCCGAACCACTAACACCAGGACCACGCAACCACCACCAGTACACATCACCTGTACCATTAGCTAAGTACTTCTTACGTGACTCATTATTACTGAAGATAGGATAAACCTTACCTTCTTTATCATACGGATCCGAATTGAAGCCATTGACTTCTCGAGAACTTAGTAGCCAGATCGGATCAATAACGTAATCAATGATAGGGCATCTATTACCAATGGAGAACTTCTTGACTACTGGAATAATCAATTCTCTGACTCCTAGTGGTAACAGATAGTACAGCTCGTTGATCAAGTAGTCTCTCAGATCAGTATCACGATAACCATTAGTATTACGAGCACTAGTATAAGCATATACCGTAACCGTATCTCCTGCTACTACTGGGATCTTGATTATAGCATTCTGAGTTAATTCAGTGAAGTTGTTCCAATCGTTAGTGTAGTCACTGTAGAATCTCACTGCTGAATCTGCATTATACAAATTATCATGAGCAGTAGTATCAATAATCATACCTCCGAAGTTACTAAACTTAGTAGTACTACCTTGAATAGCATACTTCTGCAGCTGAGTACTCATCCAATCGATAGCAGAGTTATCCTGTAGAAGCATCTTACCAAATTTATAAGTATTAGGATCATCGTCAGCAGTGTACCAAGTATTAGTACTAGGCTTAGAATCACCTGATAGATCCTGCATACAGTAGAATCCTCTACGGTCAAATGCCCAGGTAGTAACTTCTCCAGATGCAGATTCTTTCTTAATCAAGGAGATGTAAGACTGACTAGCAGCCTTTAGCTCACAGTATCCAGAGACTGCTTCTTCTGTACTTACCTCATGCGAGAACGTAGTAGCATCAGCCTTGACTCCACCTAGTGTATAATTGTACTTAGTTTTAGTACCCTTATTCATCTGCTGAGTCTTAGCCATCAAGTTCTTGAATCCAATTGTCATACCAGTACCCTTAGATTCCTCTAAATCCTGATAATCATGCTTGAAATCAAGAACTGCAAGTGTGATAGGTTCTCCATCTCTAAGAACGATATCCTTGACATCGCCTACTGCCACTGATACAGTAGTACCATTCTTGGAGTTAGTAATGATGTATTCTCGAGTATCAGAGAAGTACTTGATAGAAGCTCCTTCCATAGTCTGACCTTGAATCATATTACTAACAGCCTTAATCTGACCATAGTTCAAGTCAGATAAGTTGCTGGACTGACTAGGAAGTTCAATAGTATATCGTTTAGCATACAGTTTGATATCTACTGGATTACCTGCAGAGTTGATCACTGCCATCGAATCGAACATGAAGTTATCTTCAAATAGGGTACCATCATCATTAGTCCAACCAGCTAATACTGAATCGTCAGTAGTGAATAGTGACTTATCGTAAGTGAACGTATTCTCATAGAGTACGTCAACTTCAGCTGCTGGATTAGAATCTGATTTATTCTTGTATAACTTCAGATGATAAGTCTGAGTGATATAGTCATACGTAGCCTTGATCGTTAAGTCTTTCTTGACCTTAGTATAAGTCGTATCCCATCCCTTGAAGACATAGTAATAATGCTTATCATATGCCTTAGTAGGATCCTGAGGAGTATCTGCATTGTTATTATCCTCAACTTCCTGCTTAGATAAGAATGAGCCATCTTCATTCAGGAATGTAACTACATGAATTAGATGATTATATTTGACAGTCAGGTACGGGAATGCTGATTTGATTGTATCTAGATCATGACTATACAAGGTATCGATAGTCACAGTACCAGTCACCCAAGCTGTATCAGTATTATTACCGTAGTCGTCAAGTCCAGCGCACTTAGCTAGCTTCAGGATAGTATCAATCTTATCAGTTGACCAATTGATATTAGTCAATCGGACTCGATTCAGATGAGTTGCAGAGCTCACGATATCCTCAACTGGAATATTAGGAGTATCTTCAACCCATAAGGTAGTCAGAGATGCATAACTATCCATGCTCAAAGTCTTGAACTTAGTATGCTTCTTGATAGTCAAGTTAGATACTGAGTTAGGAAGCTCTAGAGTTTCTAGATATCCACCATCCGGAAGTTTTACTGAAGTAGCTCCAGATCCTTTAGCCTTGACTGACTTGATGTTATCACATCCAGATAAATCCAGAGTCTGTTTGAACTGAGGACAATTCTGAATATCAATATCTTCTAGCAGAGGATTATTACCTACTGACAGGGACGTGAAGTTCGAGTTGGAGTACCCCTTTGTACCATCACCAATCTTAAGGTGTTTCAGCTTAGTAGCCTTGGAAATATCACAATAACCGATATACAGTGGAGCTAAGTCACCTACATCAGCTACTGCTCCTGCACTGTAGATGTAAGTCTCAGTATCGTTGGTAGTATCCATTGGACATTCCATGAGGACTTCCTCGCCTGCAGTAGCTCTTTTCTGCACCAGATAAGAACCATATTTGATACTTACATAATGATCAGCTGCAGGAGTAATAGTGATATCAGAATTAGGTTCAATAGCATTCCAGTTAGCAGGAGTATACAATCTGAAAGTAATGGCATCAGATACTGCTCCACCTGCATTGTATTTACTATCCTCATATAAGAATCGATTCTTAAGCCACCAGTCTCTCTGTGATTTCTTAGAACCCTGTAGCATATCCAGATATGCTGCATTATTATCACTGATCAATGGTTCAATGTATTTGAACCAGCCATCCTCATTGAAGATCGCTTCTGACCAAGCACTCTGATGCTTATCAAAAATAGAGATGACTCCTTCTGCTGAGAATACAGAATTACTACGTAAGTCTTTATACATAGCCTTGATATCGTCAGCGAATGCAGCTTCCAGGTTAAGCCACAGCACAGATTCCTTACCATTAAAGACATCCTGAGAACCGATTGTATCAGTTGAGTTGTAGCTATATCCATATACTAGAGCACCTTCGTTGTTGATACCGATTGCAGTATCGCCATCGTAGGCCAGCATCAGCCAATGGATACCATCCCAGGTAGTCAAGAAAGCATTCTTAGCTCGGCTATCCACCATGAGGAATACTTCAGTGAATAAAAAGTAGAAGATTATTGCATCCTTGATGAAGTAATCTTCAAACTCATTCTTAAACTTAGCAAGACGGTACTCAGCAGTATCTTTATTATATTCGACTCCGTCGTAAGTTACAGCACTAGCTAGAGTCTTACCAGTAGCTTGCTTAGTATCGGTACTACATACCCAAGATACTACTCTTTTGAGCTGAGTGCAGTCAGCACTACCATCAGGGTACCTAGCTTCAAAGTCAGATAGCCATGCTGGTTCACCAGACTCATCTAAGCTATCAAAATCATCAGATTTGAATAGCATACGATTAGAAGTATTATTGCGGAACTCCCAACTCTGACATAATGGCCATTTTGTACTATCAAATCCGAAAGTATTAGGAGTACCCTTATCGTTATTGAAGTTGTACTTTCCGATGAACTTAGTAGTACTAGTAGCAGGCATATACTGAAACATAACTATTGGCATACTACTGATAGTTTGTCTGATTCGGTTATCTTCCTGCTGAGGAGGAGTGCGATATGGATTGAGCAGATTGTAGATTTCCATAAGCATAACGTTGTTAGTACCTTCTGAAGATGCTACGTCAGCTTTGAAGGTGAAAGTACTCTCACCAATTCCTCCGTAAGCAATTGAGTAGACTTCGTACTTAGTACCATCTTCATCCACAAATCCACCCTTGAACTTGAATTTTAAGTTCTTAACTTTATATACTGCAGAAGAAGTACCTTGGACATCAATCTCTGCTCCTTCAAAAGTAAAGTTCTTAGTGATATCCATAGGATAGTGGAACGAACCAGATATCTGTTTCTTCTTATCTCCCTTGTACTGAGGTAAAGTATCGGATTCTACGATCAGATAAGGAGTATCCTCAGGTAGTTTATCAATAACTATATTGCTATATTCATCGAATATATCATTACGATGGTAACGTTCAGCTAATTCTGCTGGATCCTGAGCACCTGCAATAAAGTTATTAAGAATCTGATACTTAGTAATATTGTAATCATATACTGCAATCGAGTAGATATACGTAGTACATAAGTTTGATCCCATCGTAATTCCGACTGGATTAAGAACCTGACTGAAGTTATCTCCGTCAGGATACTGCATTGCTCCGGATGCAATACCATTGATATAGAGAAGAATCATTCTTTCAGAACCATCACCACTCTTATCAATGACAAAGGATAATCTGATATGAGCATCAGTACCGAATGGAGCTGATACTTCACTCAATTCGCTTTTGAGTACTGCCTTATTAGCCATGATCTGAAGACCAATATCTCCAGACATGCAATCTATTACTACTGCATTCTGATCCTGTACATCAGATACTAATAAGTCAACCTCAATAGTTCGACCAGTGTAAGAACTATCAGTCTTGAAGATCTGAAATGGATTGTAAGCTCTAGCATCACCTGCCAGCTTCAGACGAGTATTGCCTTCACTGTCAGTATCCCATCCATTAGATAAGAAGTTCACATCAGTGAACTGAGTAGCATAGCCATTTGATTCCCAGCTATCCTTATCAGATCCCTGATTGGATTTACCCTCTGCATCTAGGTAGAATTCCAAGCCATTAGTCTCAATGTCTACTTGAATTGCTGATTCCTTAACCTTGACTAAAAACTCCTTAGTAACTGATCCATACTTGATCCTGAATACAGTATTGCCTACAGGATATTTTCTGATATTCCAAGTCTGCTTAGTACGATCGACAGTCACCTTAGAAGTACTTACTACTTTATCGGATGTAGTTCCTCTAGAAATAATCTCCAAAGTAACCTCGCACATCAGATTCTTAGGATCATATACTGTATAAGGGATGCTGATGAAAGTACCCTCCTCAACTTCAGTCACTGCAAATGGACTGGCAATGATTGGAGTAGTAATACTAGAATCAACAAACATTATATCATAAATCAAGATGTTACTTGAAATTGAGATACCATTGACCTCAGCAGTGATCCACACTCGGAGTAAATGCGTACCATGTGACTGTACTGGAATGACCTGAGTCATCTGACGACCAGATGAGCTAGTAGTAGTTGTAGCAATCTCAGTTCCATCCAGCTCAAAGTGAATGACTTTCTCAACAGCACCTACTGGGATGTATCGGAATGAGACATCTGAATCATACTGCTGTGATTCATCCAGAGTCGAAGTAATTGATAATGCGATAACTGCGATAGAGTAAGAAATCTGCTTAGATAAACCATAAGAATCAGTGACTTTGATACGTACACTATTATTACCTGCAGATAGTAACGAAGTGACATCCAGTTCATTACTACCTTGAGGAATGATTTTATTCAGTTTCAGGATGTTATTCACATACACCTGAAGCGTACCACTACCTGATTCATTTCCATCCTCATCAATAGATGAGAAATTAAATTTCAAAGTAGCATTCTCCCCTTCTGCTATAGCTAGAGAAGTAGACAAAGATTCATTCCTTAGTTTGATGGTAGATGAGGATCCTCCGCCACCTCCGCCACCACCTGAAGGCAACTCTACTCCTTCAGAGACGATTTCTCCGTTTCTAGCTAGATACAGCATATTATCCTCTACAATGAATCCATCAGGAATCTTGGATCCTACTAGATCACTAACTTCCTGACTGAATTCGTCCAAACGGTAGCCTACTGCTCGGACTGCATCACCTGCAGTTGCATATATTGATCCGTCCGATCCGACTCGGATATCGATCAATTCTGAGTTACCTTGCGTAGCTTCTCCACTATTAGCTACTAAGTTAGTAATTCGAGATACTAGTTCTTCTTGAGTGATCCCTAATTTCTCAAAATTATTCTTAGACTTAGCTAATAGCTGTCTTATGCTATCCTTAACTAAATCAAGTTTTTCGAGCTCAGACATAATTTATCCTCCTTATTTTATTGATTTATTACTTCTAGGAACGAATTATCAAGTCCTAGCTCAGCTAGACTGATTTCTGAATCTCCTATGGTAACCTTATTGAGTAATTCACCTAGAATCATTACTCCACTAGAAGTGACTATCTTACTAGAAAGTTTCAGATCTGAAATCTTAGTATCTACTCGCACTGATTGACTAGGAAGCTTACTAATAATATCTGATAGTAGTAAATCTTTAGGATTGTAGTCTCCAGACCTATTAGAAGGAGATAATTCAGTTACTGCTTCACCAAATACCTCAGATGAGTATTTATTGACGATTATGCTATCGAGAGTCAAATCGCCTACACTAGTAGGAGTAGGATCAGGCTCGAATACTACCTCAACTGGATTAGTATAATCTTTGAGATACTCATGCACTTTAAGTGATTTGACTACTGATACAGGATATCTTACATCCTGAGGAGTGACTTCTCGAATTTCAGTTTGCATGAAGATCTCACCAGTATAAGTTCCATCATAAGCATATCTACCACTCCGAGCTGCTCTAGAAGTAGATCTAGCTGGAATGCCTTGATGCCTAGTTAGTAAGTCAAATCCTGTAATAGTATAATCAATTCTATGAATTATAGAATTAGCTATTACTAGATCTTCTATCTGAGAATTATCTCTAACTATCAGATCAGTAAGCTTAGCTTGACTAGCTGATACATTGATAATCTGCTGATTTCTTGTAGCTCTCAATCTTAGCATCTTATCTAGATTACTTAACTTAGAGTAAAAGAAGTTTCCAGATCTGTCAGTAGTCATCACTAGATCACTAGGCTTAGCATCAGCTAGGATAGTATTCCCTATACCGAATTTATCCTCTGTAGGAATCATACTAGATCCCATGCCATACTCTAGCTCATAGTTAGAAAATACTATTTGACGACCTGATCTCAGCCTACGACCATTGCCACGTACGTCAAAGGTAGCTACTTCTAGCTTATCTTTGATGACCATATCATAATCAAGCTCATAATCAACTGATAAAGTCCACTCTCCAAAGGTCAGTTCATTAAAGTAACCATCACCAGGTGAATTATTGATCAAGTCGAAATAGACTCTCAATCCTGCAGGTATCACTTTCTTGATAGCTGCACGAATATCATCATTGATCTTGCTAGCCTTAATGATTAAAGTACCATCTCTCCATCTGACTGCATCAGCGAATCTATGAGTACCTGAATGCTTAGAGATATCATGCCTGAATATCTCCTCCACAGGGTGGGTTACTTGAGCTCTATCCTTATTAGTATTAGCTCCAGGTAAGAATACATGGCTACCTATCCAGTTAGGATCATCGCCATAAGTTGCAGCCATACTGATAGAATCATCAGTACCTCTATCCCTGTAGATTGAGATAATTCGTTTGATTATCTCCCTCTGTATATCTTCATCAATATCATATCGATATCGATATCTAATCAATGCCGATAACTTAGGAAGGAATATCTCAGGAGCATTATCAATATCGACTAGCTCAGGGAACTCAGCAATCATGCTTTTGATATCATCATGCACGATTGATATCAGTTCCAAGAATACTTGGTAATCTTCATCCTCAAGTAGTGAATGAGGAATCAGAGGTTCCATATTCATTGATAGATTTCCTCCTTTCTATGTTACCTTACTTCGATGTCGAAGCTCTCTAACGGTTAAGCGTAAGATCCTAGTCTAATCTTATTATGAGACTAGACTAGGAATCCTTTCAATCAGACATTCGTACGCTGTTCCTTACGATCTCAATCTTCACGTTACCAAGCTTAGGAAACTGAGTCAGATCCAGCTTATCAGCCTTATTAGGAGCATTCAGCTCTACGTAGTCAATAGCTTCTGAAGTAGTTTCAATCAAAGTAGATATGTTAGAAGGCTGGATACCTGATCCGAACTTCAGATTCTCAGGTTTGAAGTAGTTCTTGATTCGAGTCTCGATTGCACTTCTGAGTGACTCCTTCTTAGCCTCACTAATTATAGCATAAACTGTAGCGTCAATATCTACTTCCTTGTAATTTGCACTATAAGTATGAATAGTAATCGAAGACATAGTCCTCTGATTATTGAAGTACTGCTTGATGCCACTAAGCTGCTCAGTAGAACAATCTCCACCATCAGTAGGTACTATATACAGATCAACAATATATGGTAAGGATACATACTTACCATCATCGACTGACCAATCTAGTGCACTGCACTGAAGAACTCCAGGCTGCTCCATAGTCATATCATAGAAGTCAGGTAGAGTAATAGCTTTACCTAACATCGATAGTGTCTTAGGTCCCTGTACTTTAGCATGAGATAAAGTCTCTCGTTCTGATCCGCCTGAAGAAGCTTCAGTATTAGTGACCTCAATTGCAGAACTAATATCATCTCTACCTGCGAAGATCTGACTATCGATTCTAGTGATCATGCCCTCCTTGATCTTGCCAGCAGGACCTAGGCTAGTCAAGAAAGTCAGAGTAGCTTTCTGAGAATCATCAGATGGAAGATAATCCTTATAACTATTATGGAATAAGATGTACGGTTCACAATTCTTATCCTCATATAGGGAGTACTTCCTACCAGGTACATCATCCACTAATACATCAGGAATCTCAGTCCATTCCTGACCATCAATTGTCAAAATCATAGATCCATTAGCTATATTCTCAGCTAGAATCTTGATTTTCTGATTATTGCGAAGATCAGATACTGGAATTTCAGACTTAGTAACAAGACCTTGAATCAATGGTACAGTAGCTACTTCTGAGCCAGCTGGAATCATCACTTCATACTGAGTAGCATACTTGATCTCACTCTTATCTGCTAAAATTGCAGTCAGCTGAGTGTATCGAGGAATTGTGATGTCATCAGTATAAGTCTCATTAAGTACGAATCGACCAGTAGTCACGCATGAATTAGTCATGAACATCTTGTACCCGATTAAGCTTAGGATACCTGCTCCATTCTTACGCTGCTTCACATCTGTGATGAAGCACTCTAGCGTATTCTTATCCAAATAGAATCCTAGCATATCAGCTAATCCTGAGACTAGCTCAATTAGAACCATACCAGTATCGGATTCGTTAAAATCAGTCCATTTATCGGTAAGCTCCATTATCTTAGTTACTAGATAATCTCTTGCATCAGAGATATCCCTTCCAGTGTAGAGAGTACGCTTATCAAGTTCCTCACCTTTCAGATCTTCTACTCCATTGATTAGAGTATCTAGGATCTCATCTTGAGTCATCACTTCAAATTCTTTAGTGACTACCTTACGTAGCATATTCTCTACCTGATCAGCACTGAAGAAATTACTCATAGCTGATGTCACCTCCTAATCTTTCTGCTTCCTTCTTAAAAGGATATACATAGTTATCTATCATATTAGTAGCTTTAATTCTGAATGTAATCATAACTGGTATGACATTATCCTCACCGATATTCTGAGGATCTACTGAAATCACTTCTATCCTGGGTTCCCATCGATCAAGTGCTTCCTTAACATAGGTCTTAATCAAGTCACTAGTGATGTAATCATTAGGCTCGAATAGGACTAGGTATAGCTTAGATCCGAATTCAGGTACGAAGAATCTTTCTCCAGGAATTGTAGATAGAATGTAGTAGATACTCTGGTGTAGTCTATCAGTACCAGTATTAATATTGATATCGCCAGTAGTTGAATTAAATGGTTGAGGCATCTGCATTCCATTGCCTATCCATTTATTATCGAACTCATTTTGATTCATATATCACACCTCCTTATCCTCCGATGAATACGTTATCACTCCCATCAATAATCTTACCTACTCCGCCACAATGCTGAGTCTGATCGCCTAATCTCACTGCTGGTTTACCATTGATGAATACTCGAGAGCTACCTTGAGTACATCTCCAAGTATTAGATCCGCAGCATTGAGAATGAACTCCAGAGTCACCTACCCGCAGTGCAGGCTTACCATTGATGAAGACATTAGGTGACCCTTCAGTGGCTGGACCAGTTACATTATGAGGACAGCACTTATTACCATGAGAATCTGAGGGGCAATTGGATCTATCTCCTAATCTAGCTGCAGCTGGCATAATCTCACCTCCATTAATTCAAGTTAACGTTACCGTCAGTGACAGTAAGATCACCCTTGAAAGTACTAGAACTAGCTTCGATATTATAAGTATCAGTCTTAGTACTATGACCTTCTTCGACCTCAACGTTGAGGTTTTTAGCCTTGATGCTTATAGATTCTTCAGCTTCAATCTCGATTGCTTTGGATTTTACTAGGACCTTTTCATCAGTAACCTGAATCATAGTAGTTTGAGCAGGAGATAAGATAGTCACTTCTGCAATACCATCTGAAGTAGATCTCACATGAATGCCTTGACCATCTCTACCATCGATAGAAATCTCACTTACACTATTATCAGCTGGATTAGATATCATGATCTGCTGATTATCATTATCAGCAATAATCAAGCTCTCTTCATTATCAGTCTCATGGGTCATAATAATGAATCCCTTAGGACTCTTATAAATGACTTTACCATTAGGAGCATCTCCGACTGGATAGACTTCCTGAGGAGTCTCATTAGTATCTGGGGCAGAAGTCCATCCTTTGCCACCATGCATTGATTTGGATGAAGCATCATCACCTACGTTACCGTAGTCCTTACCTTGAGTAGGAATACCATAGCATCCTCCCATATATACTGGACTATTTCTATCTCCATTCTCAAACATAACGAAGACATAATCTCCAGTTTCAGGGACTACGCAACTACCATGATTGTATCCAGTACCAGTGAGAGTTATCGGATATGCCCAAGGCAATCCATCATTATCAAGTGCAGAATCACCTCCTGGAATTCCATGCAGTTGAGGAACTCTGCACTTGACTCTACCTAGATGCAGCGGATCAAGATTGGATTCGACTCTAGCTCGATAGATACCATTAATCGGATCCCTACCATTATCCTGATCAGCTTTTAGATTATCTACATTAGGCATCTTATCACACCTCCTTATAATTGTCCAGTATATCCATAGCCAGCGATTGCTCGACTAGGATTAGCTTTATTGTAAGTACGTTCAGCAACCTGATCTGAAGTATTACCCTCAATTGTGTATACTGTAGTACCATCGCATCTTACTACGATTCCAGTATGACCTGAATTACTAGGTGAGTCAAAGAAAATGATATCTCCAGCTTGAGGAGTATATGATGAATCTTTCCACCTACCTAGTTTCTTGAACTGAGATACTCCATCAGTACATCCCTGGTACTTAGGAATAACTGACTTAGGAATACCAGCTTGTTCAGCACACCAGCTAACAAAGATAGCACACCATGCTACTCGATAGCTGTATCCCCACCATGACCAGAATTTCTGACCACCTTTATTACCTTTCTGAGCCATTGCTACATTAACGATCTGACTAGTACTTGTACCTGCTACTGCTGATGTACTAGAAGAAGCATCAGTACCAGTACTTCCCGTAGTCGTACTAGCAGGATAAGTAGAGCTCATAGTGACATTGATACCACCTGATTCATCTACACCAATCTCCATAGCGTTACGGAATAAGCTCATCTTGGATTGGAATGATCCACCTGCAATGTCATCTTCAATTTCCTTGATCAAGTAGACACCTGAACTATGATGAGGTAGACCATCTTTATTCAGCATAACTACTGATACCATATCGAATGCATTCAGAGTAGGATCACCGATAACTACTAGCTCAGCAGTGACAGGGAAGGTAGCATGACTAGCCCACATATAAGCAGCTATGTTCTGCATTTCTTCCATCGAATAAGAAGAACCACCAATCTTACGCTTAGCAGCCTTATAATCATAAGTAGACTTCTTAGCTAAGGTAGTTCTATCAGAATCAGTATTATTATCATACTTGACTGAGAACATTTCATTAGCTATCTTACTTACTGTATCAGCTTCTACAGTACCACCACCAGCCATGAGGCTCAGGGTACCACTATAATCAGGATTGAAGCTGATTACTCGAGAATTACGATCACCTGATCCCCATTGGAATTCATAGTTAGTCGTAGCTTCTTTAGTATTATTACCAGCTTGAAGAATAGGGTAGAAGTTCACTTTAGTACCATCAGCAGTATCCTCGAAGCTGAGCACATAATTAGAATCGCCATTCTTAGCACTCTTAGCATAAGGAATTAACTCATTTGTAATGAACACCTGAGCTGCTTGATTGTTACGAGTGAATGTCTTATCCTTATTATCACCATCTGATACTGATTGGCAAGGGACTATCTTACCTTCGATCCACTTCTCTTCCTTAGCTATAGCCTTAACAATCTCATGGATCTTCATGCCCTTGTAAGTCTTAGTAGCAGGATTCGAGAATGATGATATCGATGAAGATAAGCCTTCAATATTCAGTAATGCACCAGCAGGAGTGAAGTCGACATCGTATTCAGTAACCATTCCTGAATACACTGGACTAGTAACTCCTCCGACATAGCCATATCTGAACTTGACTTCCTTGTAGCCTTTAAGTAGCTGATATTCTACTAACATCGCAGTCTCATCGAATAGAGATATGATGAACTTATTTGATGCATTCAAAGGCTTACGAGTATAAGTGAACTGAGCTATATGCTCAGGAGGTAGCAAAGTCATATTGAAGTCACCGATGGTGAGCTCAACAAATGCGTAATAGGGATTAGGAGGCATGTTACTCATTATCTAAGCACCCCCTTGAATCCATATAATGCTTGACGAGAAGGAATTCTGAGAGTAGTTCCTGAAGGCACTATCTCTGGATCAGTCAATCCACTAGCTTCTGCAATAGCCCAGTATAGGAGAGGAGTACCATAGTACTTGTAGGATATCAGATCCAGCCGATTCTCCTCACTAGGTTCTACTAGATGATACTGATCATCAGATCTCTCAGGAAATTCAATATTCTCGTAAGTCTCTAGATACTCATCACCTTCAGTATCCTTGATTCTTCGCATGTTATGATACCTAGATACGGAGTAACCATCTTTCTGATCAGGATATGAACTTACGATATCATCGAAGTATTTATTAGCCATTAGATGAATCCTCCTTTCGACCAGATATCAGCAGATGACTGCGGATTATCGGTAATTTCATTGAATGATAAACTCACCGAAGCTGCTAAGTACACATTGTCACGATAAGGCTTCTGCCAGGTGACTCCTACGTCAGTGACTATAGCCTTGCAATGAATCATATTACCTAAGCGAATCATGCACTCAGGTGCTCTAAGCACACCACCATAACCAGGGTATGCTAGAGATTTCAGATGATTGACAGTATTTAGGATACCATCCTTGCATAGATCCTGATGAAGCACTAGCTCAAAGCTAATGTTTCTAGGACCTGAACTATTGTAGCCTTGATACGGAGATGATCGACCTCGAATGTCTTGAGGATCGAAGCTAGCCGTATTAGACTCAGTGATCTCATCAGGTTCTACATCGAACTCTATCGTATTACCAGTCAAGGTATTGATTATGTAGCACGGAATATAATCCTTAGTGATTCGATACACTTTCTTATTGGTACCACTTGATCCAGTCTTATTAGCACTAGTATCCTTAGTGGTAGTAGTCGTCTTAGTTGTAGTAGTCTTCGTTTTAGTTGAAGTCTTCTCAGTAGATTTCTTAGAAGTGACAGCATTATCAGACTTCTTATTGTCATCAGGATTAATCCATGATCCAGGATTACCTTGCTTAGAAGTCACATTGATCATGCCATTAGCCTCATTATAGACGTAATAAGTAGCTGGTTTGACTGTATTTCTCTTATCTCGTTTCTTCTTAGCATCCATACTAGTATAATAACCAGGTACAGATGTTACTACTTTGTAAGTCTTAGCCAATGAATTCACCTCCTAATCTATATAATAGAAAAGGTAGGATAAGCAACTTAGTTACTCACCCTACCTCATTGTTACGTGTAACTGAATAACTCGTCTGAAGCAGTACTGCCTTTCTTTACTCTAGTAGCATTTGCTAGGTTGTAGCTCATCTGATTGCCACTATTATTGATAGCTTTCTCAATACGAGATACTCCCCATTTAACTACTTGAATTAATTCATCGATAGTACCATCATCAGATCCACTTGAAGCAGAAGGAGCAGGCTGATTGTATGGGTTAGAATCAGCAGGTACGATCATCTCACCCTTGTGGATCAAAGCGACCTGATCATTAGGTACCCAAGGAGTACCTGAAGCATAAGCAGGTAGCTTCTTCAGCTTAGTATTAGCAGGACCATGAGTCATGATTGAAGCAATGCTGGTATCCCAAGTGCCACTAGTGGCATACTCATGCACACCATTATTGTGACGCATCTTATAGATGGATTTCTGATTGTACTGACCATTGTAGTAATGCTTAGCAATCCAATCAGCACCACCGATGATACCAGCAGCTAGTCCTGATCCAAAGGAATAAGCTGACTGATAAGGAGAGCTATCAAATGCTCCGATACCAAAGTAGTTATTCTTATCCTTGGCAATTCTAGAAGTACCCCAAGCTGACTCTAGAGCAGCATGAGCTAGAATGTATCGAGGATCAAGTCCTGACTTCTTAGCAGCATCCATGAAGATGTTACCATTACCTACGAAAGGAGAGTCAGAACGATTACTCTTAACCCATTGGTTGATCTTCTCAGCGGTAGTATCTGACCACGAACCTAAGTCCTCATACAGATAATCATTCTGACTACCGCCAGTTGAGTAGTTCTCAGTACCACCAGTACCTTGAGAAGCTCCTCCGCCTGATGAAGTCGATCCATTACTTGAACTCATGGAATTCTTGTAGCTTTCAATCAGAGCATTACGATCGAGCTTAGCATTCTTCCATACATTGTGGAAGAATCCACTGACTGAGCCACCATTGCTCATTGCACGTAGCTGATCAGCCTGACCTGAAGTTAGGACTGCTTCGTTCTTATGCAACTCAGCAATGTATCCATCCTTAGGAACTGTATCAAGTCCATTCTTATGAGAACCATCGATACCAGTGATCTCCTCACCTCGGCTCTTAGCTCCAGTGAAGAAGTCCTTGATTCCTCCCCAGATGTCACTAGCTTTATCCTTGACAGCATCGAATGCCTTAGTAGCACCTGACTTGACTCCATCCCAGACCTTATTAGCTTTAGTAGAGATATCATCCCATACTCCAGTAGCTTTATTCTTGATGTCATCCCACTTCTTACCTGCCCAGTCCTTCACATCAGTCCAGACTGTAGTAGCTTTCTCTTTGATTCCATCCCACTTCTCACCTGCCCAATCAGAAATGGAAGTCCAGGCATTAGTACCCCACTCCTTTATACTATTCCATCCTTCTGAAATAGTCGAAGTTAATCCATTCCATTTCTCACTAGCCCAGCTAGAGATAGAATCCCATGCATTAGAACCCCATTCTTTGATGTTCTCCCAACCCTCAGATACCTTGGATTTGAAGCCATCCCAATCAAGTCCCATCGCACTGAATAAGTTCTCCATCAAGATATCGCCAGTACCTACTGCAGTATTGAAGGCATCGATACCAAATTGCTTGGCACCATCCCACATATCTCCTGCTTTAGTCTTGACATTATCCCATGTGTTACCTGCCCAAGTCTTGATGTTGGTCCAGGTCTTGCTACCCCAATCGGATACATTATCCCATAGGTCACTAGCCTTCTCCTTAGTCCAATCCCAGGCATCACTTAGAGCCTTACCTACTTTAGTACCAGTCAGCAGAGCTCCGATACCACCTACACCAGCGCCTAGCAAGGCACCTATTGCATTACCTAATCCAGGTACTACTGATCCGATTGCAGCACCAGCAGCAGCTCCTCCGCCAACCATACCAATCTTAGTACCACCTGCGAATCCTTTATCCTGACGTTCCTTGCCAGTCATCTCGGATCCATCTTTATTCTTACCTCTGATAGCATGATAGATATCAATACCACCTGAGATGATTCCAGCACCACCTAGAAGTCCGCCAGCTACTGATCCAGCTCCTAGAGCAGCAGTGCCTGCTACTGTTGATGAAGCTCCAACTCCTAGCTCAGCTCCTCCTAGTTCTACTAAGTTACCTCCTAATGCGAATAAGTTTCCACCGATAGCTGATCCTGCAACAGATAGCAAGCTACCTAATCCAGCACCTCCACTAGCAGAACCTCCTCCACCTAGAAGCTTACCTAGTAATCCACCTGCTTTACCTAATCCCTTACCAAATAGTCCGACTACCTGACTGATAGCACTGATCCCTAAGAATACTTCTGATAAGGATAGATCTAGGTCACTCAGCAAGTCATCAAGTCCACTACCTAGCTTAGATGATTTCCACCAGTTAGATAGCTTAGTACCAAAGGTGACATCAGGCTTCCATTCATCGACAAACTTAGTCTGAGCTACTGTCTGCTCATTGATGGTATCCATAGCTTTCTGATAAGCATCAAAGTAGTCCTTGACATTGCTAGCTTCAATGATTTGTGACTCATTGATGCCATCAAGATCCATCTCTTTAGCCATCTCTTTCCAGCCATCCATACCTGAGGTCTGAATCATCTGCGTTCTCATCTGATTATAGCCTTCGATGAATGCTTTAGCAGCTTGATCGAATGAACCTGATTGCATCAAGTCATGAACATCCTTGAGGTAGAACTGACCACCTTCCATCTTATCAGCAATATCTGACAGACTCATATTCATGATCTCGTACAACTGATCATTCAATCCATCGATGTAACCTGAGTTACCTGCAGCAGTTAATGCCATTGAACTTTCAGTGTAGTTCTTCAGTAGGTCACGATTACCATTCGATAAGTCACGAAACATATCGATGTTATCGTTATAGACTTTCATCAAGTCTTCACCACTAGTCCACAAGCCATCAGCTTGCTGAATAGCCATCATCTGACTAGAAAGCAATTTCTGATAATCAAGTCCACCCATTCCATCCATCTGAGACACTTCGAGCATCTTCGACTGATCATCGAGTGAGACTCCAGTCATATTAGTGAACTTAGTAGTGATCTTAGCCATATCCTGAGCTAAGTCAGTATCATCGATCCCCAGCTTGATAATGATATCAGATGTATCACTTAGGTAATCGATGTTAGATATAGCATAATCAGTAGACTTAGAGAAATCGATGGCATTCTGCTTCATTTCCTTCCACTGTTTATCAGACAGCTTAGTATATTTCTGCAGTTCCACTCGAATCTCTCTAGTCGACTGAGTAGTATCTTCTAGTCCAGACACTAGAGAATTGACATTGAGAGCAGTACCCCAGTCTCTGAGAGATTCTGATACCTTACTGAAAGTATCAGACATAGACTCTCCCATCTCCTCAGCATCTTCCTCAATATCCTTAAATCGATATCTAGCTTCACGCTCGAGGTTACGAAGATCTCTACGTCTATTCCAGTAGAATAGTTTGGTAGCAAATTTCTCAGTGACAGTCAGGTCATCATTGACTCTACTATTATAACGTTTCCAGTTCTCCAGAGAACGCTTCATAGATTCAGTCTGGTCTCTCAGTGAGTCTCTAGCTCTAGCTCTCTCCTCACGATCTAGCTGATCGTAAGTCTGACTGATCATACGAGCTTGCTGATCAGCTAATCTTTGGAATCTCCTTTCGATACTTCTAGTGTAATTACGGAATGAAGCATCCTGGATACTATCGATCTGATCATTGATACTCAATAATCGTCTACGTATCCGACTGCCATTATTCTGATCTCCACCATTAGTATCTCCATTCTGATTATTTAGAGCCATGCTATCTCACCACCTTTCCTGACTACTTAGCTTTAGCCTTAGCCTCAGCTTGTTTGATTGCTTCCTCCCTAGCCTTGACTTCAGCATCTTTCTGCTCTAATAGCAGTCCGAACATGTACTCACGTTCATGGATAGGCATATCTTGAGATTCTTCATAGGTGACTTTACCAAAGTAAGCTAGCTGGAATTGCTGCTTTACAACATCCTCCCAGTGCTTACTTCGATATTGCCACTTGCGAGCGATGTCCTCAGGACTATCGTCCTCATTATTTAAATTTGGGACGAAAGAATTCTGAAGTGATAGCGAACGGAGCTTCGTACTCCTCACCACACTCAGGGCATACAACCTCGGATGTAGTATCTACGCCACACTTGACCTCCTCATCAAGCTTCCACCAGAAGTAGGCTGAGTCACGACCAGTCAGCGTCTCTACGAAATGCTGAGCTGCTCCTTCATCTACAGCCTTATCATCGATAGCCTTGATATATCGAGCCATACGATACATGTACTCAAGTTCCTTAGCATTCGCACCAGTATGCTTAGCGATCTTCTTAGCCTGATTACGAATTGAATCATAATCACGGTTACGAAGTAATCGAACTGATACTTTCTGACCACACTGAGGAAGAGTGAACTCAAGAGGTTCCTTGAAGTTATCATCCAGAGTAAACACTGGAAATTCATCCAGATTGACTTCGAATACATGCTTATGACCACAGTTAGGGCATACACCCTGAACATCGTAGTTGGAACCATAAGTATGAGTACGAAGCTTCAGCATCAGGAACTGCTCATCAAACGGGAGCAGGTCACCTACATCCACATTCTCAGGAGATACGATACAACTCTTGATAACCTTAGAGAAGGCATTTCCTGAAGTTGATCCATATAGCATTTTCTCATCATTGGTAGTGATGGCTCTTAAGGTAATTTCCTCAGGGATATCCTCATAGAGCAATCCCTTTGATGGTAGACTTACTGTAGTTTCATATTTACTTGCACTCATAGTTTACATTCCTCCATATCTAAGTATAGTTTGATGAGCCTGATGGCTCAGGCTTATCGCTCTGGATAAGCTTGATCGATTGCCATCGGCATAGTAATCTGCTTCTTATCAGATCCATCGTAGTTGAACTCAGAAGACTCAAGACCCGTAGGCCAGCATCCGATCAGTCTCCATACACGCTGTACAGTACCATCAGGACCATACTGATAGAGACGACCATTACGCTTGTAGTCCTCAGCCCAACCAACTTTCATGGTCTCAGGATCAAAGACCTTCTTTCTCCATGCCCATAACTGCTTCTCGATATCAGCAACGATGTAGTCATTAACCACAAGGCTTGCATCATCGAAGGAAGCCTGACCAGCTACCTTAACCTTGGAGTTACCATAAGGAATTTCGATAGGGTCATTAGTGATGTTTGCTAGAGAGAAGGAAGCCACTGACAAGGTGATATCTTCAGATAATCCTTCAAATACCACCTCGAAGTTATTAGTTCTCTGCACCTCGAAATTACGATTATTCGATAAGTGCATAGGTCCGACTGTTAATGGCATAACGATTCACTCCTTTCTCAATTAGCCGTTGAGCTCTTCATCAAAAGATGCACCATAAGGAGCAATCATGAAGTTCAACGGGATATACTCAGCAGCCTTAGTAGGCTTAACGTAGATCGTACCAGGCATTACGTTATTCTCGATCTCTGAAGTAGTAGGCTGCATTTCAACCTTGTACTCATAGACACCACGTAAATGCTTGATATTCTCGAGCTTAGGCTCAACCATGTCGATCCACTTATTCCAGTTGTACTCGTCATTAGGCTCGAATACATAGTAAGCAGTGGAAGCAGAGATGATCTTCTTCAGATAGTTCATCAAACGTCTGGCATTGACTCTATCCAGAGAATTAGCCTTACGCTGCATGGTCTTCTGACCCCAGATAACGATTCCCTGACCTCTGTAGTTGATGATCGGGTTAACAACGTTTCTACCACCATAGATGGTATCACGCTCACCCTTAGTAGCAGAGTACTCAACTGCAAGAACATTCTGTAGGATACCACGATTCAGACCAGCAGGAGCGAACCAAGGCTGACCTACGTTATCTGAATAAGCATACTGAGCACAGATGGTACCCGTAGGCGGTAACCAGATGTTCTGACGAGTATAAGGATCAGATACCTGAACCCATGGCCAGTACATAGCACCGTAGGAACTATCGAATGCTTTATGATCAGCAGCGAATTCATCAGAACCATTTGCCCATGCATTAGCTTCCTGAGCAGTCAGTCCGAATGGAGTCTCAGCAATGTAGATTGCATCACCACGACCTTCACAGATTGAGATACCTTCAGAAGCGACCTCAGCCTGATACCAACCAGGAGCACATAATAGATTGATGTCGATAACCTCAGGATTGCTGAAAGCTTTCAGACCATCACTGGTAGTACCAATGATATCTTTCTCAGTAAGACCTGTGATACCATCATTGCCACCCTTGATAACATACTCGACAGTACTGATATCATTATCATCTTCAAAGTGATCCTTATTGTAAGTAACCTCTACATTGATAGAAGTGCTTGCGATGATGTTATCGACATAACGCTCATCAGAAGGATCAAGTGACAGATTGTCGATCTGTTCAACAATCGTATTACGATCCTCAGACATCAGGATCATACTGAAGTAACCAGCCAGATCAGGCTTAGTAAACTTCACGATGTCATAGTTCAGAGTGGAATCATAGTACTTAGTCTTGATAGAGAAGACCTGATCGCTACCACCTGCAGTACCATAAGCAGCACCATCAGTTGCATTAGCAAAAGTGAGAGTCTTAGTAGCAAGAGTACCACTATCCATAAGAGCTACGATCACATACTCAGAAGCACTATTGATCTTATTATTGACGAAGTTAGCCTCGTCAGTAGTATTCAGACTGCATTGCTCAAACTTCTCAAGCTGCACTGGATCAGTACCTTCACCATCTGACTGAATATGTGGTCTGAATACAGTCACATTGAAGTCAGTATCAGAAGTATAATCGATCTTCACGGTATAGCCATTATAAGCAGTACCGAGCTTCTTGAGAGTAAATAGCAGCTTATCAGTGCCAGACGCACCAGCCTTAGCTGCAGTAGACATGTGTACAGCACGCTGATAATACAGCTGAGATGCCTGAGTCAGTGCCTGCAATGCACTATAAGCACCATACTCCTTCGTGGAAGGAATGCCATACAGTTTCACGAATTCTTCCTGAGAAGTCACTAGAGTAGGGACTACTGGACCTCTACGAGCACCACCTACCATACCAATGATACAGGTAGCAGCAGCAGCAACGTAGTCACTATAGTCGATCTCATTAACTGACACACCAGGACTTAACATTTCATATGCCATGCTTAAAACCTCCTTGGTTATAATTCAGAGTCTAGACCATCGATAATAACAAATCTTGGCTCTATTTTAGATGCGATAGGGAATTCTTTGCTGAACAGTAACTGAGCTTCAGGCACATCAACTAAGATATTCTGAGTGTAAATCCTTCCCCTATCAGCAAAGGAATCCACATCAGTAGTTGTATCAGTATCAGTAACTTCAAGTACAAACTTCTCAGGTACCTCCATACCTTCCATCATCACTTCAATGTGAGGATTGTCAGTCATCAGGTACATCATAAGTTCACGATAGATATCATCGACTTCTCGTCTCCTATCAGACCAGATTGTGATCTGATAAGTCAACTTCACTGGTAAAGCTCTCCACCGTACTCCTTTCTGATCAGTATAATCAGTCTGGACAATCTTACCACGATGCCTCATGGCAAAATTACCTCCTGGAAAGTCAACTGGATTAGCTATCCTCCAAAATGAGATAAGTGGAAATTTGACTTTGACTTTATCAGTGTGCTCAGCTACATCACCAAATGCTCGGGACTCAGCTGAATTGATTATATTATCAAAGTTCATAGCATCTTTCAGATACTTAAGAACTCCTTCATCATAGGCTGCTAGGCTCATGATAGTCCCTCCTCTTTCTGATACTTACTCCAAAAGTAGTTGATATTAGATGACATGTAGATATACACCATTCGGAACAATGGTCTAGGAGGTATCCGTAAGGTACCATACTCAAGCCATCGAGCTAGCTTATATAGCTTAGCTGATGACCACTTATGAGTACGTCTCTTATCGAATCCAATTACAATGGTCCTACCATTAGGACTCATGACCTTGAGGGATTTCTTAAGTTCTCCAGTAGCTTCCCATATATTCAGCGATAAGCCATGCTTACGCTTATACTCAAGGTAGCCTGGAGTCAAGTCTTTCCACCTAGCTCGATAACGTTGCTGATCAATCGATAACTTGACTAATCTCACGTACTCTCGAGCTAAATAAACTTGAAATCCCCTTAGTACATCAGATGACTGATCTTTGAGAAGTTTTGAACCAGCATCCCAGTACCTATCTAATGTCTGAATGTATATCATCTAATCACTTCCTCTGGATATAGCTATATCCCAAGCTCGTATCATGAGGAGCTTCAGGATCCTTAACCGGAGTCATCTCAGTCTTCTCACGATAAGGGACTAGCTTACATATCCAAAATAGAGGATTAAGCTTTGAACCTCTCACTGATGTGATAATAAACTTATTCGCATTAGGCTCACTCACCTGAGTTGTGACTATCTCGAGGATTGCATCAGTATCGATGCGTACCTCCTGGTAGTCATTATCAAGCTTAGTAAGGTACCCTATATACGGCAGTTCACTATCTTCTGAAAACCAGTTAAGTTTCTTGAGGATTGGAGTAGGATTCTGCTCCAGTAAGAAATTGAATTTCACTGGTTCTTTATAGACTACATCCTTATCGTGATGCAAATCACAAGATTTCTTATCGACTTGGTACAGCAGAGCTTCCTGACCTAGTAGCTTAGCAGCTTCAGCTAGATACTTAATGTGTAGGTCATGCTCTACATCAGCCATATAAAGTAATCCCATCCTTATCCTCCTTTCTACTACTTCTGCTTGATATACCTCTTCAGTGCAGTCACTACCTTAGGTAGCCAAACTGAAGGTGAATTAAGAACTCGGATCTGATGCTTGCACAGTCCACCTTTGTTCTTAGGATTAGTAATCTTAGCAGGTCGATCTTCATGAGTATCTAATCCGTAGCCTTTCTGAGTAGCCATGTAAGCATATCGATAACGGAAGTCATCGCACTCACAAGCTATCTGAATATGATTCCTTCTGAGAGCATAATCAAGAGATTTCTTGATAGCTTTATTAGGATCATTACGGAACTTACCATTAATGTACTGTTCCAGCACAGGTCGATAAGCTATGATTCTCAGAGATACCTTGTAATTCTTCACCTTAAAATAAAGGTAGAGATCACCAGTGGTGGAGAGCTCGAGCAATCCTACTCGCTCGAGCTTCCAGTTATCACCAGCATCAGTACGTCGCTTGAACTTATCAGGAGTATCCTTCTTAGCTCTATCCAACAGACGTTTACGAGTATATTCATTAAGGCAACTAGTTATCAAGCTAATCACCTCACTTCCTGAACTTAAGCCATCGGATTGCTTCTCATTAAGAAGTAATCTCCATCAGAACTTAAGTTCACCTCTGCACCAGGAACTAAGCCAGCAAGCTCAGCATTCTTGGAATTGCAGATTTCAACTGCCATCTTGAAGCCACCATCAACTGCAACTGACTCAGTCAGTGCCTTAAAGACAGTACCTTCACCAGCATCGAGAATCACCTGATTAGGCTTGATGAAAGCAGGATTCATCTTGCAACGAATGTTCTCAACTCCTCCAGCCATAGACTCGAATAGAGCATCGTAGTTACCTACCTGCATGCCCTCATTCATCTTCTTAGCTTTAGGATCATCGCACTCGTTAGTAGGCTCCTTCTTGCCATCATCCTTATTCTCAGGATCCGTCTTGCCATCACCATCGGAGTTATCCTCTGACTCATTGACCTGAAGCTGAGGAACAAAGTAGAAGTCAATATCAACGATGCCGTTCTCATCCGGATCATCAGGCTCATCATAGTCGACAGCATAACCATCGAGAGAATCCTCGACCTCATCAGCAATGTCACCTAAGTAAACCTCAGCATCCGTATCCTTAACAGATACACTAGCGATCAGGACACCATCAGTCACCTTAGTCTCGGAGTCAGTAACTTCCAGACCATGATTGCCAAGGATAGTCTCTAGAGTACTCAGAGCCTTTTCCTCAGGAAGCTGAACCTCAGCTTCATTCATATGGTAAGCTTCATTGATCGCACGATTAACTGCCTTAGCACTCACAGAAGTAACTCCCTGAGACTCAAGCATCTCCATAATTGCATGGCTAATCTGAGTCTTACGGATGCTCTCATTGAGACCTAAGCGAGCACGAGCTTTCATAGCTTTCTTACGCTTCTTCTTAGCAGCACTCTTATTAGCAGACTTACGAGCCTTACGAAGTGCAGCTTTCTGAGCAGCAGTACGCTTCATCTTCTTGGTACGAACTTTCTTCTTAGTCTTATGACCATTAGAATCAACCTTGATGACGAACTTCTCAAGCATGATGTCAGAAGTACCATCCTCGCAAGCTTCGCAGATAACCTTAGCCTCAGCAGATTCGATCAGCTGCTTAGCCTCATTCATAGAACCAGCATCAACTAGATCGATGTACTCCTGCAGAGTGGACTCAAGCTTAGCCTGCTCCATCTCCTCAGTATGCTGCTCATCTTCAACAGCAGAATCCTGAACTCCAGGCTGATTAGGATCCGTAAGTGCACTACCGCATACAGGGCAAAGCTGACTAGCTCCATCCTCAGTAGTCACGCTCGGAGTCCAAGTTGCACCGCAGTGCGGGCAGGTAGCCTCACCTGCGGACTCATTCATCGGCTTAGTGCCCTGAGCACCAGCTCGATTGTGACTCTCATTGAGTCTATTGATGATGCCTAATTCAGAAGTCTGATGAACTCCGACCTTACTCATATCAGGCACCTTAAAACCTTCATTAAGATTACTCATTTTAGATAACCTCCTTAATCTACCATGAAATGTGTATTTACTGTATCTCTAAGCTCTTGACGTAACTCTTCGAGCTCACGTTCTGACTTACTATCCTGAGTAGATCCATCAATTTCTACAGGAGAGCCTGAGACTGAGAACTTACCTCGGATATCAGATAGAATTGCTCTAGCGAATGCTAATGCGAATCTTTTGACGAATTTCTTGTACATAGGATCAGTCAAGGAATCCAGATCATCGATGTTAGGTGAGTACTCGATAGTTACTTGAGTAGCCACTGGTACACCTATGTCTAAGTACAGCTTAGGCTTGATATACTTCCAAGAAATATTATCCTTAGTAGCTTGCTGAAGATTATCGAATAGCTGACTTTCAATTCGACTATAAGTAATCCCTTGATAACTACCTCGAACTTCCATGTAAGTATATGGACTGAATACATCCAGCTGATTATCACTGGAATTAGCAGCTCCATTAGCTTTATGAACTGCAATAACATAGGATACATTGTACTCAGACAAATCGATACATTCTTGTACTGGAAGTGTCACGTACTGACGCTGAACTACCCACGGAGCAATCTCATCAAGGGCATCATCGATGCAGATGTCGAGTTGCTCATCGGTTAGCTCGATCTCCACAGTAGGATATCCTAGCTTAGCCTTAATCCAAGCACTTATGGCTTCTCTCGTGAATTTCTTATCAGCCATGACATCTCACCTCCTTACTTAGAGAGATGAGCTACCAGTTCAGCTTTGTGATTATTCACAAGATCACCGATCAGAGTAGATTCAGACTTTCTACCTACGTTGATATCGACACCTAAGTCAGAGATTAATGACTTGAGCTGATCACGATTGTAATTCATCTCAAGATACTCACTGAGCTCGGCATCAGACATTTCTGCGAATAAGCTCTTATCCACAGGAGCATCCACATCCTGGGATTCATCTGCAGTCACTTCAGGCTGAGTAGCTTCAGTTTCTGCAGCTACGGGAGCTTCAGCTTCAGACTTAGCAGGAGCCTGAACATCAACCTGAGTATCAGATTCTACTTCCAGTTTCTGAGTACGAGTAGCACTATCAGAAGTGATACCTGCATCAGCTGGATTGTCCAGGATTGCAATTCCTAGATGACTCAGACCCTGATAATAGTGCCGAGCTTCCTCAGACACATTATCCTTAGGAGTGAACCGATAAGGTTTTCTAGGAGTCACTGAAACTGTCTTGTATGATCGATAGAGCACCAGGCTAATGCCTTCTTCTCTATTACCGATATATTTTAACCCTAGCATTGTTTCTACCTCCATTCTGCTCTCTAATAGCAAACCCTCCTCCCCATGGCACAAGGGAGGGAGGAGGGTTTGACTTAGAGCTATTTATGACAACTTTGATAAGGAGGGCAAAGTTAGTCACTCACTCAATTAGGAATGAGTGATAGTACCCTTAGCATACATCTTAGAGTTAACAGGCTTCTTACCATAGCTGGTAGCGAAACCACGCTGACCCTCGAAGTTTGCATCCATGATGAGCTGAGTGGTCATGATCGGCATGTACGGGCAGTACAGATAACCTGCATCGAACAGACCAGTACCTCTCCAACCAACCAGGAAGGTATCTGCAGGGTAGAACGGATCCTTGTAGACAGGCATGTTACCAAGGTAACCAACCAGGTGAGGACCAACAGGATTAACCACACCAGCGGAGCGGAATCTCGGTAAAGTCTCAACAACATTGGATGCATTCATGCCAACGATGATGTAAGAACCATTCGCTAACTTAGTAGCATCGAAGATGTTGTTACCAGCCTCAACGATCTTGTTGTAGAAGGACTCGTTGTGGTCACGGAGAGAGATACCGTCACGAGGAGTAGCATCCCAAGTAACAGACTTAGCAGATGCGATACGAAGCAGATCACCCATGATCTCACCATCGATCTCATGCTTGATGTTAGCAGCAGTGTAAGCAACCAGCTCGTTGTTGATCTGCATACCGTAATCCTTAGTCATGTCGAAAGCAGCATCGAAAGAGTAGAGAGTTTTTAGCTTACGGCTCTTAGCGATGATAGGAGCGACCTCGATCTTAAGGTTAACTTCAGGAGCCTGAACAGGAACATCCATGTTATTGTAACGATAGTTGAAGTACACATCGTCAGAAGTATTATGTGGTGCACTCAGAGTGATATCGAAAGCACCAGTGTTGTAATCAATAGTACCAGAAGTGATACCAGTACCCTTGATGTGACCAGCACCATCATCGACAGCCTCATTCACACCAACCATAAGCTTAACGGAACCTGGAACTACAGGTAACCAAGCTAAGTTGCCCTTGATAGAATTACCAGATGCAGCAACGTACTCGGAGTCGATCTCATCAGAAGAATAAGAAGTCTCACCGTTACCGCCCTGGAACATACTGAACATAGTATCTCCAGCCTTAACAGAACCCTTGTTGGAACCATAGAGAACCTTAAGGAATCTCATCTCACCAACACGGCTGAGCATAGGCTGCATGGAAACGATTTCCGGAGCGATCAGGTTCGGAATTGCAGCAGACAGAAGGTTGATAGCATACTTCTTGAAGTAGCCAACGTCAGAAGGCTGAGTAGCCTCATTCATCGGACTCTGAGAAAGTGCACTAACACGATCAAGGTGATTAGAAGCACTCTCTAACAGGATTGCGGTACTCACCTGACGCATGTAGTCAAGCTTACCATCGAATGCTTCATTGATTGCTCCTAATTCAGGAGCCCACTTCTGCATGATTGCAGGAGCGTTGGAATGGACCTGAGCCATTTCGTTCATAATGTTTGCATCATTAAAATTAGGCATTTGAATTTCCTCCATTTCTGTATTTATCCTTGCATACGAACTGCTCTTACTGCATCAACGATACCAGTATCAGTGGTACACATCGATTCATTGAGCAGATTACGTTTCGGTATAGATTGAACTGAAGTCCCCTCTACCTTGATTTTCCTAGACATTGACTCAGTTAAAGGAGCTGGACCCTTAGGCTGCTTAGAAGCTACCATCTTCCTTAACTTAGCATCGATGTCATCGGCAGACAAGCTACTGAGTTGACTTTCAGTTAGGGATTCTCGAACTAAACTCTCATTCAGACCTAGCTGATTGCATCTAATCGAGAAGTACTTAGAAAGTAAACCATTGTAGCATCCCTCTTTGTACTTCAGCTGATCAGTCATGTAATCCAAATCAGCATTAGCTTGATCGAGAGATTCTTGCAGACGACCAATCTGCGTAGCATGCTGCTCCGATTCATCTTCGATAGTCTTACGTAGCTGAGTTACTACAGACTCGTTCATGGAACCATGTCGAGTGGACTGACTCAACTTTTCTTGCAAGCTTTGATTAGAAGCCTGAGCTTCCTCAAGCTCGAGCTGAGTAGACTCGAGTAATCTTCGAGCATCCTGCTCTTTCTTCAGCTGAGTTACTGCTAAATCCTTACTACGATCCAATTCCTTAGTCATCTCAGAATTAGTGTTCTGCAGAGCCTGGATTGACTCATTCAGATTAGCATTTTCAGTTGAAAGGCTATTTATTATTGAATCCTTAGCTTTGAGCTGATCCTCGAGATCCCTGATAGTTGAATAAGCTTCAAGAAGATCATTAGTAGCAGACTCGGCAATAGTGTTACCATCATCAGCTTCCAGTGCTTCGTTTACTCTATCTAGCAGTGATCCTACCTCAGCATTTTCGCTTAGGAAGTTCAATACAGGTTTGATTGACTTGAGCTGTTCCAAGTCATGAGATTCGAGCAGTGACATTACCTGCTCAGTTAATGTCTTAGATGAGTCGATTGACTCATTTGCGACAGGAAGTCTAGCAATCTTATTACCAGGCATACATACAATGTCGAATGTAATAAATCGATAAGTATTCTTATCGACCACGATTCTACCATTGCGAGTAACAGTACGACCTGATCCTCGACTGGAGACTCCTAACTTGACACCATAATCAATTAGAGTCTTGAGGATTCTACCGTTAGGTGTATCGAGTATATCAAAAGTAGCGTAATAGCATCCTTTCTCAGGAACCTTACGGAAGTTACGAATTGCATGAGATACTTCAGGATAATGAATATCCAAGCGATTCTGATATCGCATTGGGTGATCAGGTTCTCCTAAGAAGTTCTTAGTATCTTCTAGCTCCTTCACATACTCGCTGTCATGGATCTGATCACACAAGTCCTCCTCATACAAACGAATGTTACGAGTAGGATTGACGTAATCCATTACAGGACCATCTAACGTAGCAAGAACTACTCCACTGTAGCTACCAGTAGGAGTATCTACAGACTCAAGTAATTGAAGTGGTTCAGGACTAGAGCATGGATCAATTATAAGCTCTTGCTCTAGATCAGTATTCTGTGCCATAGCATCAATCACCTTCCTTCTTTTAGTTTAGATATCCGTATCTATGTAAGATAGAATCCAGCATATCTGAGCATGATTCATTGAGTCCTGAACTCAGCATATTCTCGAGGACTTGCATAAGTTCTAGAGTACCCATTTGTTCTAAAGTAGCTGATTCATTGAGTTCTTTCTCAATCAGAGAATGAGTGATCAATGAAGATACCATCTTAGCAGTACCTACATTGTCGAGCTCACCTTTCTGATATTTCTGAAGTGACTCATATACTACCTTAGATTTATATTTATCAGACCAATAACTCGAAGCTTCATCAAGTATGGATTGATAACGTTGGTGTGCGACTTCCTCAGAGATACGACCACGAGTGACCTCTTCAAGAAGTTTAGTAGCAGATTGGTTCTGCTGTTTAGTGTATTTCTCAGTATCGAGTGCTAGAGAACAAATCTGCTTGATGAGATCAGCTCTTTTCATCAGTATCATCCTCCTTATTAATTTCAGTAAGTTTCTTAGGATTCAGGTCAGGTCGAGCAGTCCTACCTCGGTTACTTGTACCTTGGTAATCACCAACTCCATCCTCATCGTCCTCATTATCAGGATCAGTATTATCAGCAGCATTTTGAGTCAATTCTAACTCAGCCTTACGCTGCTGCTCCTGCTCTTCTAGATGTTTCTCATAACGCTTGATAGCCTCATCAAGCTCAGGATTGAGTTTCTCCTTCAGCTCAGGATAATTAATATATTGATCAAAGAATACCTTGAATACCTTAGGCAAGTTCAAGTACTCTCCGAATGCCTCAGATAAGGTACGAACTGAACTACTGATAGTAGACATTTTCTGATCCATCTCAGTCAATCGACCTAGCTCTTCAGCAGTAGATGGAGCTTGAAGTACTACCTTGAAATCAGCATCATTACTGTAATTATTGACTCTAAGCCAGATCTTACACAGATCCTTGATTCCAACAATCAAGCTATTCTGTACCCTCTTGACTGATCTTGAGTAACGAATATCAAGTCGAGTCAAAGTATTATCACCAAGTCCTCCAGGAAGTGATTCCTCGAATCCAAGGAGTGCCTTAGGGATCTTCAATCCAGAGAATAGCTTATTCTTGAAGTAATCGATATCAACGATATCTCTTACTTGGAAGTCACCACCAATATTCTCATGGGTTACTGAACCCTTACCATTTCTAGTAGGGTTGAAGATTGGATCACCAATAGGACGGTAAGCCTTAGTGGATACGTAACGTCCTGAGTTCACATCGAAAGTAGCTTTCGAATCGAATAGGTTCTTGACACTATTGATAGTATCAGTAGTCTGAGCAGGAGTAGAATCACCTACCTCGACATTGAACACTCGAATGAACTCAGCCTTAGCAATCCTTGCTGCTAGCAATGAATCCTCAAGAAGCTGAAGAATTCTGAAGATTGATCGGACTCCTTCAACCATTGAGACTCCTCGAACTACTGTGAACTTACGAATCAATGGATCTCCATTCTCGTCAGTTTCATCTTGAATCGGAAGCTCAAGGATATCATACTTAGCAGATTTACGGATCATGAAATGAACAAAGTTATCTGGACTTGATATGATCAGGTCAAGTCCATTAGGATTTGAACGATGCTTCAGATTACGATACTCAGAAGTATCCTCCTCAGCATATCCTACTCTAATGCCATCCTCGTACAAATCCATAATCAAGGATGGATCAGTATTATCGTCAATGCGGATGTCATGAGTATCAGGATCCACATATAACTTCAAGAAATAATCACCGTACTGTGATACTGAATAAGCCCAGTTCCAGATTCTTGACTCAATCTCGATAGACTCAAGAAATGCATTTAAGTCAGCAGCTAAAGTCTTATCTTCAGATTCAATCATTACGATTCGTTCAGTCTTAGTATCTACCTGAGTGGAATCATCGGCATAAAGCTCAAGTGCAGACTGAATGATGACATCGTCCGCCATTGCTTCATACTCAGCGTACTTGTACTTATAGTTGTTATTCAAGTCTCTCAACTTGGATATCAACTGCCATACATTGTACTTATCGACTCCGACTACATTAGCACCATAATCACCTGAACGATTGCTATTAGGAGAAGAATCATTGGAATTACTCTGGTATCTAGCAGTCTTGCGATTATTCCTAGATTCACCTAGAAATCCAAATAATCCCATTACTCACTACTCCTTTCTAGCGATCTGGCTAAGCACTCCAGTAACTAGAGGTCTTAAGTGATCAATATCATCGCATTTCCATGCTTCTAATAGAGAGTCAGAATCTAACTTATCGATATCAACTGAATTGCCTACCTGATAAGTAATAGACTCAGAGATATTCACTAAGCTTAAGATATGCTTCCCAGCATGAGTCAGACTAACTAAGCCATTCACTCGAGTGGACTCTAGAATCTGATTGACAGACTCATCTAGATTCTCAAGCATATCATCAACTGGAATAACTACTCCAGTAGATTCATTCATCTTTATATTGTGATCCGAGATGAACTTGGATAAGTACTCGTATAGAGCATTTTCTAATCCGGATTTCATCTCAGGTACTGAAGAAGCAGGAATATGATACGATTCACATACAGATTCTACCAGTGCATCAAGTCCTCCATGGGATTCATTAGCACTAGCTTTATTAGGGGTTTTCCAATTTGCTGTAATCAACCTTATCACCTACCTTTTCGTATAAAGAGAACTTCACAACCTTTGGAGCTCTCTAACGGGTAAGCGTGCACTTGTGCTTCTATATATGAAATAAATGTTTTATTCCCCCCTTTTATTCTAAAATAATAAAAAAAAAGGTAAGCAGATTACTCCACTTACCTTTCTTGCTGAGATATTCAGTTTAATATACTCGCTTATTAGCTCCAAGTAGCCAATCACCTTGATTATTGAGAGAGCCATCATTGACATGAATCAGAGTCTCAGCATCCTTCTGAGCATTCTGAGCTGCTAATAGCTCCTTATAGTCAAGCGATCTGAATACTGCTCCTGCAACTGCATCAGCAGTATCCTTGGATCCATCAAGGGGATGATCAATCTTACCTACCATCTTATCATCCTCTAGCTCAAGAAGCTCCTTCTCAAGATGAGGAATGTAAGGCATAATAAGTCGACCCTCATTGATGGCATTCTTCAAGGTATCATAAGGTACTCTTGATCTATCCATTGATAAGGTCTTAGTATTGAACCCTCTTAAGCTCATCTGCTGAAGGGTATCTACTGATTGATACGAGTCACAAGTTACTGACACGATGTTGTACCCTAATTCAAACTTCAAATAGTAAATGAAATTACGTATCTTGTAGAATGGGATTTCGCTACCAGGATCAGGTCTGATATTGATAGCGAATACAACCTTGTGAACGATATCCTCAGCTTGGTACACTTCTCCAGCGATTAGCTTCTTGACATCTCGGTGACCAGCTATAGTAGCCATAGCTAGACCAGTAGCATCTCCTGACTTAGAAGCATCCCAGTGGATAAAATGAGGTTTCGATCGATCGAGTCTAGATAACCTCTCCATAACCAAGAAGTCCTGAATTCGACTATCATCATCAAATCCAAGAACTAGCTCATCCATAGTGAATGGATTCTTTAGATAATCTCTGTAGCATAACTTCAACTTATCGTAATAAATGTACTTCAAGCTAGAAGACAATGCCTTACCTGCGATATCCATCAACGCTGAATTGATATCTAGTTCGAAAGCTTCTCGATGTTCCACTGGTACTGCGATGACTTCCTGACCATTAGCTCGATAAGGAGCTGGATCCTCATCATCAGTCAGTATCTTAGATTTCAAGTATTTGTTACCTACTGCTACATGGAAGTACTTTCCACTGTATCTGCTTTGATCAGCTTTAACTACCCAGATTGGTTCATCAACTACGTACAGATAATCCTTATCCTTATTCTTCTTCAGATACTGCTCCAGGAAGTCTGATTCAGATTTCTTAGAAGATACAAGGAATAGAATACCAGGCAACTTGCCTAGCTTCATGTATCGAGATTCCATACGTCGCTTGATCGTAGTATACAATTTCATGATCTTAGATTGTTCCATCTTAGGATTAGAACCAGGAGCGAACTCCATCTCATCCAAGAATCCTGCGAAGATATCTCGACCTAAGAAATGCTCCATCTTAGAACCAACTAGGATCTCTATATCCTTACCTGGATAATAAGTCTGATTCTTCAAGCCTGACACAGTACCATGCTCTAAGAACCATGGAGACTTCATCAGCATACTTTGTAGCTTACTGAAGCCTACTCCGAAACCTTGATCCAGTGAGATATTGAATATAGCTATTGCTACTTTGGATCCTCTAGTCAACTTGTAGTAAGCTGCTGGATCCTTCAAGCATAATAATCGATGCAGTACGTAGGCTAGTCCTACAGTAGCAATGGTAGATTTACCTAATCCGATAGCACCTGACAATCCTACCTCGAAGATCTGACTATCAGGAGCAAATATCTTCTTAAGCACTTCTACCCAGAAACTATATATGAGCAAGGTACCATCTTCACTAACGAAAGAATCTCCTAGGTATCTTCTATCAGTAATGAAGGTGTAGATATCTACTGGTACCTCCTCATAATCAGCTTGCCATAAGTCATTTAGAGTAGTTGATTCTCCCTTATCAGAGATTTCAGTCAGTATCTGACGTACTGCATTCATCTCCTCAGGAGTCAAAGCATTCTCAATGTCGGAGATATCTATGTCCAAATTAGCCATAAGATATCTCCTCCTTTAATCAAGCCTTGATCGGAAGGACAGTAGCAGCTGATGCCTCGTGAAGCACTACGCTAGCTTTCTTATCCTTAGCCTTATCGATCTTAACGACCTTGCTCTCCAGCTGACCTCTGACAAATACCTTGTCATTAGCACTGAACTTGCTATCTACCAGCTTAGCAGTGCTATTCCAGCTGGAGACTTTGATAGTCAAGCTGCGTGACTTACCATCACCCTGATCGTAAGTATGCTTCAGAATCATAGGCTTGACCACTTTCTGATTGGAATTCAGATCAAGCTCCTGACCCTCACCTACTGGAAGAATCTCAAAGATACGGTGAATCACTCCACCGATATATAAGATGTTCTCATCCTTAGCATTAGCATCGATGAGCTCGACAGTGTCAGCTACTACAGATACATCGCTCATACCTCTCAGTTCTGACTGCACTGCCTTACCCTGAACTCTGACTCTGACTCCTACATCAAGCAGGATATCATTGATGATCAAGCTACTCTCAGGGATGAAGATATGTAACACATCATACTTGCTACCATTCTTACGGTACACCTTAAGTCTGATAGTATAGTACTTGATGTTATCATACTCGTGACTGTAGCAAGGAGCAGTATCTAATGCTCCAGCTAAAATCACTCGGTTAGTAGTTTCCTTAATGTCTGATTGGTTAATCGTATTTCTTGCATTATGCATGGTTAGCAGTCCTTTCTATCTGATTATTTGTCCTCCTTGATCATCTTAGAAAGGCTAGCAACTTCAGAAGTACGACCATGCTCTTCGAACCAAGAGTACGGTCTATCGTACGGTCCGATCTTAGTAGGATCATTTCGATCCCATTTGAGAACCTTAAGATAACGATCATCCCAGATCTGAATATACATGGATTTCATGTAATCATAGAATGCGATATCAGTATTCTCAGGCATGGTAATACCCTTACTTGCCAACCACAGAGGATCACAAGGTAATTTGTCCCTGCCATAGTACCGATCTTCGTTATCAGCGTTCATCATGTATTCAGACACATAGTAATGATCCCAATCCGTCTCGTAAGAAACAGTGACTGGTGGCTTACCTACGAAATCCTGAATGATATCAAACAGGCTGAGCTCACGCAGTTTCTGGCACACACCAGCGATTACTGGAGTCCAGAGACTAGCCTGAGCAATCCAATCACTTCTCTTATTCAGAATCTTAATCAGAGCTCGGATACTGATCATCCAATAGACACGATGAACATGCTGCTGAGGCTGTAATCTGATATCCTCAATCGGCACTCCCATTGCTTCGAGCTGACGATAAGCTTCTCGGATGTATTCCACTGTATCATTGTAGATCTTCACAGCTTTCTCACCACCGATAAGCTCAACGCTATCACTCATATTAACATCCATAGTTGTCATGTCAATAGTACGTGTAGACTGAGTCCAGTAGCTAGCAATCTTCGATCTTACCAGCTGTTCTCTCCATGCCACATTAGCATGATCGATCTCGATAACGAAGTTGACTGCTTCAGCAGCAGGAACATCAGACTGGATGCACTGATTGACGATCATCTTAATGACGTTCTTCACATCAGTACCATCAGCACCTGCGTGCTCCGGATAATCCTTGCAAATCTTATCCGCAATCTCAGCTCTACGCTTCCAGTTAGCATCTACTGCAGTGACCTTATCACTCAGATAAGCTGCATCAGAATCGTAGATTTCCTGAATATCTTCAGCTGATACTGTATAATCATGGCGAGAACCATGCCATACTGCGAACAAGGTGCCGATTGGATTATTAGTCATAGAGACCATCTCGATAATCGGACGAATCTTGCCAGTTTTACTGGACTGTTTAAGTCTTTCACTTCTACCCATAGTATTAATCCTCCTTAAAGTTATCAAAGTTGATTTCTCCTGACTGAGCAAACTGCTTCAGAACTTCAGAATTCTGAGCTAGCTCAATCAGAGTAGTTACCTGCTCCTGATCAAGGAGCACTCCTGTAGTAGGTCTACCATCTGCTCGGAACTTACGGATATCTAAGCCTTTTTGCCCTCCTTTTGCTACCAAGGCAATCCGAAGATTCTGACGATGATTCTCTGCTTTGGAGAGTTCTAGACAATCCTCGTAGAAGCCATCTTCTACTAATTGTGGATCATTCATAAGTAATCCTCCTTATCAAAGTTAGGTGGCACATTTACCACCTATAGATATAAACGTTAGCAGTTTCTCATTTACTCCTTATTAAGAATAAATTCAGTAAGCATCTTATTGACTTGATTACTGTAAGTAGGCTCAGTAATCGAGTCACTTACGAAGAACAAGTCACGATTGCTAACTAAGAATGCATCTAGGTTCATCTCGCAATCGACATACCTATCAGTAATAAACTGACGAAGATACTTCTCAGGAATGATAGTGAGTTGATGCTCAATCCAATACTCAACATAGTACGGATGAGACTTCTTGTAAGTATCAACTAGTCGCTGATACTCACTATTCTGATCAACTGTCACATATCTGAAGTTATTACCATCCTCATCATAAATAACCTTAGCCATCTTGACGGCAAAGCTAGGAGCTAGCATTCCAAAGTTATGAGTCAGTCTCTCAAGGAAACTGACTCCGAACTTCTTACCGTACTTGAAGTACAGATACTTATGATGGAGGACTCGTTTGTAGTATGCTAGATAGCGTCCCATAGCATTCCTCCTTAATTCAAGAATCTCTTAGTTATGGTAGAATCGTCACTCGGATCGATCCATACCATAGGTTTAGATGCCAGATAATCACACATGTGTACATACCACTGCGAATTATCAGTAATCTCAGGTAACTGATACTGCGAATTGGAATTAGTCCTCCAAGGTCCATGATGAGTAGAAACTAATCGATAGATTTCATCGAAATGACTCGATTCTACTTTATCGCAGTTATCAGGTTTCAGATAAGCAAATACCAGAGGATGCTCGAAGATATTGTACACAGAAGGAGTATCACTGATCCCCTTCATAGCACAATCATGCAGTAATAATGCTGCAATAATGTAGTCTGATTGCACTGGAGTGAACTGAGCTCTAACTAGTGGATTATTAATATAAAGCAGAAACAACCTTACTGACTGCTTAGTTCTCTCGCACAATTTGATTCTATCTCCAGTCTTAGTACTAGAATAAAAAATCGAAGTAGACACATCAGCATCCATGAACCACTTAGGTACCTTCTCACGGAATACTCGTTTTACTAGATCCCTGATACTACTATGCTTGATCTGATTTAACTCAAATTCAAAATAAGTTATCGGATCCATAAGTGATATTCTCCTTAATCGTACAATGCGGACTCAGTTCCAGCCTCAGTAGTACCCTCATTCATGATGACGGTAACCTGCTTAAGAGGAGCATAATAACGTGAGTTCGAGCCTACAGGCTGAAGCTCGCAGTCACTACCCTTGACCTTAGTCACGATACATACGAGATTATTATGACGAACTCGAGTACCAATTCTAATCTTATCCATCAGGATTTCACCTCCTTATCATCCTCAACAATACAATCGATATCCTCAGCTCGGATCAGAATATAATCTTCTCCATCAATCTCGAAATGCATACCCTCACCTGAAGGATTGTAATACATGATCTTATCTCCTACGTGAAGAAAGCTATCAAGTGGAATCTGATGTTTGCCATCAGGACTCATCATATGAGATCCGAGCTTCACGATTGTAGCAAGTGAATTTCTTCCCTTAGGCTTATTTTTATTAACGATCAACAATCCAGACTCAGTCTTCTGGATATCTGCTTCAGTAGCCTCATCGATCTTGATGAGGACTCGATTGTTCATCGGAGTGAACTTATCCAGTGTAAACATGATCCAATCCCTCCTTATCTATATCGATTTCAGGTGGCTTCTCCACCAAGTAGTTCACTCGAACTACTGATAGGTAATCGAGATGCTCAAATTCCTGGATGTCTGTCAGGACATATCTTGCATTATCCAGTACTAAAGCATCGCCACGCTGATGCTTAGTGGATTCATCAGCGTGGCTTGCGATCACCCTACCTTCTTTAACATATAGGTTAACTATCATTCTTTCGACCTCTTCTCTTAGAAGAACTTGTCTCCCCACTTGCTAGACAGCTCATCCATCGTAGCCTGATTACGCTCCATCAGATAGAGCTTACCAGAGCTATCTGCACCGCAGACAATCTTCTCATTATCTTTGGCAACGAGTTTGCAATCCTCATCACCAAACCCCAGCATCTTCATCTCAGCATCACGATTGATCTGACCAATGCGGATGAAGTGATCCTTAGCATTGAACACCAGCTCCTCAGCACGAGTCTTGATACGAGCCATACGCTCCTCAGGATCGATTGCAGGAATCTCAGGCTTCTTAGGAGCATTGAGATTCGGAGTGACTGCCACATCAGGCACATCCACACCATTTGCAGCACCCTTGAGCATCTCGATAGCATGCTCCTTGACACCAGTGCAACGCTTATTGTATACCTTCTTGAGAACCTCATCGAGTGCCAATCGAGCCACCATATTCAGGTCAGCTCCCTTAGCGAGCAGAGCCTTAACATCCTCATCACTCTCACACTTGAACATAGCCTCAGTCAAATCACGATCCAATTTTGCCATTGTTAAATCCTCCTTGCAGTGAATTTCTTAAATTTTATTTGTTATGTAGGGGAGGAAAGCCTTTCGCTTTCGACCCTTACACAATTATAAACGGATAGCGAACTAAATTTGCTCCGCTATTCAACTAAATTTTCGTAAATTTAGTGAAGAATTGAGTCTTTCAACTCATGCAGAAGCTGATACTCTCTGATTTTCTGAGAATCATCGATCTTACGACCTGTATCACGATAGCAAGGACTACCATGATAGCTAATATCAGTCTGCTCGACTAACGCTACTAACGATCCTGATTCATCATACTTCTTCTCCCAATAAGTATCTCTACTAGGGAAGAATACATTAGACATTTCAAGCTTGGTAGCTAATGCTCGGAATAATTCAGAATCCGAGATATCTACCTGCACCTGATCAGTACGAGTTCCCCTGACTAGCATAAATTCACCTCCTGATTACAATTCGATCACTGTACGGTTAGCTTTGATAACTAAGGTATTCTCACCATCAGAGTACAGATAATTACCCTTCTTATCGACCTCAAGTCCAGTAAACCATTCACCAGTCAGCACCAGTGCAATCTTCTGAGAAGCTAAAACCATTCTGATAGCAGCTAACTGCGATTTAACCTTGAGGAGAGAAGCATTGACCTTAGCAAGATATTCATTGCTACCATAATCGATCCCAGCAGTGAGCTGTTCAAAATCAGACTTAGCAGTATTCATCATAGTCTCAGGACAATTGAGTTTACCACCCTTGCTGATCTTATCATAGAACTTCTCCTTAGTAGGCAGAGTAGAGTAGCCTTTGAGCTGGAACTCAAGTTCTCGAGTCACGTAGCTGTCTCCAGACTTCTTAGCTACATTATTGACTCCAACATACTCAGCTCGATCATTGAGACCATGCTCCTTCAGAACTTCGATCTGCTCAGGAGTGTACTGAGCAAACTGCTTAGAAGTATCGAAGATACCATGAGCCTTGCGATAATCATACACCTCATCACGGATAAATCCAAGAACTTTCTGAGCAGCCTGAAGATAATTCTGGCAGACTACTAACTTGAGTAGATTATCCACATCAGTACAATCGCCTACGTAGGAGTAATTGATAATCGGAAGCTCATGCATTTTGATTACTACTGTATAGGTCTGAGTTGCAGCATCACTCATCTTGCCAATGATAGCATTATCAAGATTGAGAGCTTTCAGTTCAGCATAAGTATCAGCATTGACTAAGAACTGCACCTCACTCATATTAGGAGCTCCATCCTTGATCAAAGTCTGATTACGATAGATTTTAGAAGGAAGTTCGTTTGGAAGTCCCACCTTAGCTGCCTGCTTAGGATTCAGAGATACAGTACCTTCGATGACAGACTTGATCGAGATATTCAGTCTAGACTTATTGAATACCAGCTCACTGACAGGAGTCAGTACTTCCTTAGAAGTATCACGATGGAACAGATTGAAGGTATCTTCGACTTTCTTACCAATTCGAGAATAATCTGAAGTATACTTGTACTGGGAATCCTCCCCTTTTAGAATGATGCCAAGTACATCCATCAAGCAAGGAGCATTATCAGAAGCTACATAGTCACTAGCACACTCGCCATCGATCATACGATACTTAGTAGACAGCATAGCCTGACGTAAAAACCTAGTTACTGCAGCAGTCTCGTCATAGGTGAATGCATTGCGCATGACATCGACTCCATGCTTATCGTGAAGCACCTTAGCCATGATGTCCATAGCCTGCTTACGATTACCCTCATAGTAAGAAGTGTAAGCATAGGCATACATGATAGGAGTGATAGAAGCAGTAGGAATCTCTTTCATATTGGAAGTACCTACAGAATCTTCTCCGAATAAGAAATTGAAGTCATTCTCATCCTGACCTACTACCACGAACTGATTCTTAAGCTTGTCGATAGCTCGAGTCTTGAGATTAGCATCACCTTTAACTGCCAGCTTGCTAGTCAGATACATAACTTCAGAACCTGGAGCTACTACCTCAACACTAGTCATGATCAGATCAGAAGTGATCTCATAGTTGTGAGAGAAGATATCCTTGTACTCATTAATATCAGCAGAATGGATAAACTGACCGAAGATAGTCTTAGCAGACATCTGCTTCAAGAAATCCTGATCGTAGTAGTTACCATAACCGATGGTATTGAGTGCAAGCACATCATCCTTCCAAGTATCAATAGCCTCCAGAGTAAGACGAATCTCCTCCTCAGTACACCATGCTACTACAGGCTGACCATCAGTGAATACTGTCACTGAGAAATTAGGGCAGATAGGTTTCAGATCATTGATAATATTGCCTACCTCAACCATAGGTGCACTAAAGCAAGTCACTCCGAGCACCGATTTGAGATTATCGAGCAGTGCAAACAGAGAATCATTTTTCTGAGCACCCTTGATCAGAACTTTGCATTCATCAGCACCTGAGAACCAAATGATACTCACATAATCCCCATCAGGGATGAAACGGATAGTATCCTTGACATTCTCGATCAAATCATTGATATCTCGATACATTGATCCAGATAGATCAAGAACCTGAATATGATGCATCCGATCCACAGATACATTATTGGACTGCTGCAGATCTTCCTGATTCACATTGCAGACTGCTACCTTGCGATGACCTAAGTTACCTAAGTCAAGAATTGATGAGTAGAATTTTGCCATAATTGACCTCCTTAAATTAAGTGATTTGTACTAGCATAGCTAGTCATGAGTTCTGTGTATCTAGTATCACCAGCATCTCTCAAGAATTCAGTGAATTCTTGATCGCTGATTAAACCAGATCGATGAGCTTCAACTTCAGGCATACCAATATATCCTTTAGGATCATTATCATGGCTAGCCTGACTTACATGGATACTAGCAAGCAGCATACTATCTGCTGTGCCAGTATCGTACCAACGAACATCTTGTACCTTCTCCACCTTGAGCTGACCTCGATTGAGATACTCCTGATTGACATCAGTAATTTCGAGCTCACCTCTGGCAGAAGGCTTGATTGACTTAGCAATCTCAATTACCTGATTATCGTACTGATACAATCCAGGTACGATGAAGTCAGACTTAGGATGTGTAGGTTTCTCCTCAAGCGAGATCGCATTACCATCTTTGTCAAATTCGATCACTCCGAATCGACTAGGATCACTAACCTGATATGCTAGGATCTTAGCTCCAGATTGAAATTTATCTGCAGTCAGATTAGTCCTCCAACGCTGAGCTGGATCCTTAGCACAGAATAGGTTATCTCCAAGGATCAAGCAGACATCATCTTCTCCGATGAATTCCTCACCGATGATGAAAGCATCAGCGATCCCTCGAGCTTCATGCTGAACCTCGACGCTCACTTTGATTCCTAAGGATTCATATCTAGACAGCAGATCACGATATCTGAGTTTGTTTTGAGAATCTACGATAATCAGGATATCCTTGATCCCTAATCCAATCAAGGTGGAGAACGGATAGTAAATCATAGGCTTATCGTAGATAGGGAGCAGCGGCTTAGGAGTCTCGTAAGTCATAGGACGCATCCGAGTACCTTTTCCAGCTGCTAGGATAATTCCTTTCATTAAGCATTCCTCCTTAATTCAGAATAATCAGCTGATTCATCGCACGAGTGATAGCAACATAGAAGACCTTACGCTCATCAGAATTTCTCTGATAATTAGGCTGCTTCAATGGGAAGTTACCAACTACCAATACATTAGGAGACTCAAGTCCCTTAGCAGTATGGATAGTCAGAAGTTTCACTGTATCTTTAGCCATCTCTGCTCGCATCTCAGCTAGAGATAGATCAGCTCGTTTGAATGTCGAGAACGGCAGATGAAGCTTAGTCATCAACTCAGAGTACTGATAAACTTCTCGATTGGATCGAACAAGGATGAACCAATCTCCATACTTACCATTCAATCGAATGTTCTCCAGATAAGAATGCAGATGATACTTATTATCAAGTTTCACAGAACCAGTCTTACCAGATTTATTGACTACCTTCTTCTCGATGATACCAGGAACCTGATGAATGATCTGCTTAGCTACCTTGAGAATTTCAGAACCACTACGATAGTTATCCTGAAGATAGTACTTAGTGAATCTCTTATCCGAAATGAGACTCTTGAAGATATTGACATTACCGCCTTTGAATCCATATATACTCTGCCAATCATCTCCTACAAAGAAATAGTTCTTAGCATTGAGAGATTTAATGAAATTGTACTCCAGAGTACCTACATCCTGGAATTCATCTACCAGCACATACTCAATCTCTGCTCCAATCGATTTGAAGTACTTAGAAGCATGGTCAAGTAACTGATCAAAAGTAATGATATTACGCTTTCTACAGAGACTCATAATAGTCTCAGGGAACTGCTTAGAAGTAGCCTTATGTAATTCAGACAACTCAGCTTTCTCACTAGGCATCAAGAAGGACTTAACTCGATCCTCAGGGATAATCCCCATCTCTGCCTTACTACGCAAATCCTTGTACTGAAGATACTTGAAATAAGTCAAGAACTTGCAATACTTATCGATGAGTTCCTTATGCAGTTCACTATCCTTTGCATCACTGTAGATCTCGTAGGACAAGTCAGCATTACGAAAGATACGATTAGCAAATGCGTGAATCGTACCAATGAATGCATCACCGATTCCTCTGACATCACAGAGTCTCTCACGCATCTCATCTGCAGCCATATTAGTGAAAGTAATGGCTACAATATTACTTGCATCGACCTGCTTTACGTCGAGCAGATACTTGATACGCTCGATAAGGACTCGAGTCTTACCTGACCCTGCTCCTGCTGCTACGATGATATTATTAGCATCACTCTCTACAATAGCTCTCTGCTCATCGGAAAGGGTGATCACTTTCTCAGGGACATTAGGTGTGATAATCGTAGCAGATTCATTGTGAACCATAGCTTCGATACCACTAGCGATACTCTTCTGAAATTCATTCATGTGATTGATCCTCCTGTTCAGTATAGGTTCTTGATTCAGTTCTGAGCTCCTGCTTATTATGAGCTCTCTGAATCTTCTTATAAATTCTCTGATGGTTTCTACGACGCTTGCTCTGATGCTTGCCAGTACCATGAAACCATCCCTTAGTGCAGACATCATCTTCTGCATATTTGCAACCCTTAGATCGCATTGCATCGAGACCATAAGCTTTCATGTCAAGCACCCTCCTTAACTATAAACGTATATTTAGTGAAATCAGCTCTTGTATTCTGACTTAAATGCTCTTACAATCTCATCATAAGTACGATTGCTGAGGATAGCTACTATCTCGCAGTACCACATTACATCATGGTAGTCATCCTTGTAATCGAGAATAGCTGAAGATAACTCATACCAATAATGATCCTCAACTACTACCTCAGGAGCTTTATATAAGCATTCATTCTGAATCCTAGTCATCTTAGTTCTCATAATTACTACACTAGGATCTTTATCCTTATCTGAAGGTAACTTCTTCAGAATCTTATCTATTACTTCTACGATACTTCTCATATTATCATCTCCTATCTTATTACAAAGGGTGAATTACCCTTCCTTAATATATTATATAATTATAAATAATTATTACTTATTTATAACTTATTATTTCTATAACTAGAATACCAATTGATTCTATCTTCAGGATTGATATATTTACAACCTAGTATCTGAAAGATAGATTCCTCATTAGGTAAGTAGAATTCAGAATCATCAGATAGATTAATCAATGCTTTCTGATTGAGTTTATAACCTAGAGTTCTAGCAGTACTCCTCATACCTATATTAAAATTCGATGGACCTGTGAGATATACTAGCATTGGAACTAGTTCAGATTCAGTACATGAGTAGAAATCGAATTGAACATCAGCATGACTCAGTGATCTTACTAGTTTAGATCCACCTGCATCAATCTGGAATCCTAATTCATTCTTCAGATAATCACAGAATTTAGGATGAATCAGACCATCAGTAGTCACCAGTATGATATCGATATCTCCAATATCATACTTCTTATACCTACGAATTGAACCTGCTACTACTGCATTGTCGATATTGTAATCACAGCAGACTCTCTTGAGTTCATCGATCATATTCAGTGCTGCTCTACTCGCTACTTCATAATCAAGCTTAATTCCAATCGTACCCATAATACCTACCTCCTTAGACCATATATGTAGGAGGGCAAGGAATCTCCTGTTCCTGAGGTCTCCACAGATGCAGAGTATAATTGTGGCAGTTGACATAGTCCTTCTTAGCAGGATGCAGCTGCATTACTACCTCATCTTCATCAAAGAATAAGTCCTTGACGTAACACATCTCATTCCACTTAGGACAGCGATCGACTTCAGCTGAACGGTCGCCTGTGATTAAGGATACAGATACGTGATCCCACCCCATCTCTGCAGATGCAATGATTAGGAAGTTCTGACGACCATTCTCTGTAGGGATGATAAATTTACCATTGCTTTCATTGCCCATCACTCCAAGGTGAGGTACTCGATATTCATCCAAAATATGCAAGTTCTTCATAATTCTACCTCCAGTATAGATTCTATCAATTATAAGGCTCAAGAAGTTCAAGATTGAGCTTTCCACCATTATCTTCAGGGATGCTAATGCACTTTCCATAGGATGAGACTAAAAATTCATCATCTCCATACCACATCGAGTAAGCTGGAAGTAGCATCATCCGATTATCAATAACCAGGAGTCTGCCTACTTCAGATCGATAACTGATCTGATCTCCTATATGCAGGAGATTTCCATTTCGATCCTGAAGCTTAGTCTGATCTCCTAATTGCCAACGAGGTTTCTTAGTACGATGTTCTCGATTAGCCATCGAATCTCCTCCTTAAAGCCTTTGTAGCAAGAAAGGGAAGCACCGAAGCACTTCCCTTTACTTAAGTATAAACGTATTCTAAGCTAAATTTACTCCTGTATCTCAGGTTATTTAGTCCCAGTAGATCCGAATCCTCCGGTACGTTCCTCAGATAAAGGATAGTCCTCATCAGTAATCAGGTACTTACTGAAGATACCCTGACCGATCTTATCTCCAGCCTTGAACTGGATATCCTCATGACCTCGGTTAGCATAGATGAACTGGATATGCTTACCCTCATAGTCAGCATCGACCGTACCTACGCCATTAGCTACACTCAAGCCCTTGAGTGCTAAGCTACTTCTGCAACGAAGCTGCAACTCTTCGTCATCCTGCATGTACGCAGTCAGTCCAGTAGGGATGAGCTTAATTTCACCTGGATAAATCGTCACATCTTCGATGCATCTGAAATCATATCCAGCTGATTTCTTAGTTCCTCGCTGAGGAATGAAACTTAGATTGAGTTCCTCAGATAAGCTAGCGATCTTATCAGTGAACTCTGGCAGGATTCTAAATCCTCTCATAGACATAGCATTGTCCTCCTTATTCGCCATAGTAGAATGTATGGTCACCAATTACTTTCCAGACCTTCAGATCCCAGTTAGCATGGCAACTATTAGTCTTAAAGTTTCTGACACCACTAGGTGCATTAGTATGTCCGTCATAGACCTCACAAGCTATCTTGTAAGTATCTTCTGAGTAATCCTCGTACCAGTTCTTAGATTGGTATCCGCAGAACTGACCTGGAAACGAGATCACTCCCAGTATTGTATCAGACCCACCATAACCATCGTAATGCCATCTATTATACACTACAGAACCTACTGCTCTCTTACCTTCTAGACTTTGATTGCCTGATTCTGCCCATATGATTCGAGCTAGCAATTCAATATCATCTAGTCGATCTTGAGTAACGACTTCAATGTAGTCATTACATACATAGTACTCACTATCATCGAGATCGATCCTGCTCCAGCCATCAGAACTGTACCCTACTCGATGCAGATTAGTACTCCAATCAATTGTCTTATAGATATCTGAATCAGTATTAGGTTCTACCCTAAGATTCACTCGAGAAGTAGTATATACTAATTCATCACGATCTTCGAATTCAGCCTTAGGCTGCTTCTCAATCGTATCGAATTGATAAGTAACCTCAATCGGATTACTCATGGTAGTTAATGGAGCAGAATTTTTTGTTTCAGAGACTATTGTACTCTGAGTAGCTACCTGCTCAGTAGCGATTTCTATTTCAGTACTAGGTTCTGTCACATATTTAGTGTTTTCAATCACTAGATGACTTACTGAAATAATCGCTAGTCCTCCTGCAATAAGCAGGACTGCTAGTTTATTATTCATTCGCATCCTCCTAATTGATTACCAATACGTCTCTTGCATGCACTTGCGACACATCGGAACGTATTTGTGGTTCTCATCTTCTATAATGATATTGCCTTCGATAATCTCTGATGGATCCATAGAGACTAGCTTAGCCATTGTTGATGGAGCTCCACACTTAGCACATATTGCAGTTAGCTTAGTCACGTCATCTGCTAAGCATAATGCCCACTGCATGAACTTCGAGAATGGCTTCCCGAAGCAGTCCTTATCCAGACCTGATATGATCACATACTTATCCTCGTTGAGTAACGACTCTACCTGATCAATCACTTCACTGGAGAAGAACTGAGCTTCATCCAGTATGATGTAGTCATACTGCAAGAGATCGATCTTAGAACCATCAGTCGAAGTGAAGATATCATCTCGCTTAGAATACTTCCAGTTACGATCCTGATAAGGAACTGTTCTGACTTCTGAGGAACGAGTATCTGTATCGGGTCTGATAATAATATAGCTAATCATTCCACTTCCATCATAGAAGTTCTGTCTCGACTGATTGTAATGATCTATATAAGTCAATCTACGATTGATCTCTTGCGATTTTCCTGAATACATTCCTCCAGTGATTACTTCTAAGAATGGTACATTCTTAGATATCTTATCTCTATCCATTTGATCTCCTTCCTAATCCTTCTAGGATTATTATCTTGCCACTTAGCTCAGGGTAAGATCTGAATATTTTATCTGGATTATGAGCTATCCTCTTGACGGTAGTCTTGCCTATTTTAGGATAGCCATGCTCTCTCAGATACTTCCATAGATCAGTAAATCCTACGAATTCCTGATCATCATACTGAAAATGATAACTTTTAGGCTCGTATGAAGATTTCCAGTGAATTGCCAGCTTACCGTATCTGTCGATCTGCGATTTTCTAGATTTATCCCAGCAAGCATCGTTATGTACAACTGCTTCGAGAGATCCATACTTCTCGATAATAGCCTTATGACTATTGCAAGCTTGACCAGCTATCTCTACATTATATACTTGGTCAATTCCTAAATCATGAACATACTGCTGAATTATGCTATATTCAGTAGTCCAGTCATCATCCGATACCTCTTGCAGGACTTCTAGTCGGAATCCATCTTTACCTAACTCTCGCAGATCATGGTAAAATGGCTTATCTTCATAACGTTGTCTCCAATGCCTCTCGAATCTATCTTTCGCAGTACCACGAGTACGTCCTATATAGACCTTGCCATTAATCTTATTAGTAATCTTATAAATTACTGGCAATTATTCTACCTCCTATCAATGTGAGTAGGACTTCTGCTCAAGGATAGTATGTACTAGCTGCATCGCTCTAACGTAATTCGGATGATTCATGTTACGCTTAGCAAGGTTCTTAGCTAACCACTTAAGGTTGACCTTATCGATATCATCCTTACGGAAGCTAGGGATATCCATATCCTTCAGAAGTGACTTCAACTCAACAATGTGATTTTCCAATGTAATTTCTCCTTTACGTAAGTATTTAGAATGGTGCGCCATACAGGATTTGAACCAGTGACCTAATGCTTAGAAGGCATTTGCTCTATCCAACTGAGCTAATGACGCATATGGAGCAGGTAGCGGGAGTCGAACCCGTCTATCTTGATTGGAAGTCAAGCGCACTAACCGATGTACTATACCTGCATATGGTGGACCGTAGGGGACTCGAACCCGTGACTGCCCAGTTATGAGCTGGATGTTCTACCGACTGAACTAACGGTCCTTATGTACTAGATGAGCTAAGCTCATCTATTCAAATCTTCTAAGATTTGATGATCATGGAGATGACGTTCTTCATCACCAGGATTGCTCCTCAGAGTACGCTGATGCTCTCTATTAGATCCTGCACAGTAGCCCTTGATAGCATTTTGATCAGCTAAGGCTATTGCAGTCTCAGTTGAGATCACATCACCTGAAGTCAGCATTACTGCTGAGATATTGCCCCAAGTATCATAGTGAATCTTATCAATAGTCAAGTTATCTCTTTCATCAGCTGACATATTCTTGATCTTATCAGCAATTGCCTGAGGTTCGACACATTGAATTGATTCCTCCATCATACCATTAAGGTCAATATCAGGAATACTCTTACCCATAAACGATTCAGTTCTTCTTTCTTCCATACAACAAATCACTCCTATTATTAGTATTTGATCACTTTGAGGAGTTACCTCATTGCGACCACGATTCTTGAGTGAGAATCGTTTATGTATACTAATGATAGGAGTGACTTATGGAAGATGGTACTCGTGACGGGACTCGAACCCGTACTCCTTACGGAACTAGATCCTAAATCTAGCGTGTCTGCCTAATTTCACCACACGAGCCTATTATGACTCCTACTATCAGATTTCGATTATCGTGACCATTCATTGATAGGAAAATTATTATCCTTGAACCACTGCTGAATCACGACTCTTTCACTGCAAGGATTACTTGGAGCTTCATGAACAATGAGACAGATGCTCACATCACCTTTCAGATTGAATACCTTAGCGGAGCTATCAGCTAGAGATTTGAGATCTCTGAGCATCTGCTGAAAATCCATCTTATTAAGCTGATCAAGATAATGCTTAAGGAATACACAGTTATCAGGATTGAACTGGCAGTTATCTCTACCATGACAATCACCTGAGCACTCCTGACCTGGTGCTAATGGTGTGTATCTTATGCCATTGAGCACTCCTCTCTTATCCTTATAAATGTGACCTTGATCCTGATGGTTATGATACCATTTCGGATCCCACACAGCAGTGCTAAGTGGTATCACATTCGGAGTGAAGAATCTAATTTGATAGAAGTACGAAGTATAGATTCTCATCGAATAACTCCTTTCGATTGCAGTAAAGTTTCTAGTACTGGACTAAGTCTCACCTCACTAGAGGGTACCTTCTCTAGCTATCCATGTGCACTTGGACTCCGACTTACCGAGGTCTGCACTTACTGTCAGGTAGCATTCCCTGCCGATCGATTACGCTGATCGAATTGCGTCACTTTATAGGATTGAAATGAGTTTCTGCAGTCTCAATCCAAGCTATATCGTGATAGGAGCGTTATACTCAATGAGTACTGCAGAATTTTACTGCACTAGAACCTCGGTCACGATATATTAAGTGATAAGCTGGCTAGGTGGGATTCGAACCCACGACATCCTGATTAACAGTCAGGCGCTACTACCGCTGAGCTACAAGCCATTATATGGTGCTGGTAACGAGACTCGAACTCGTACGATGTTACCATCAAGGGTTTTTAAGACCCCAGTGTCTGCCTAATTCCACCATACCAGCATATTTAGTGGATAACTGATAGGATTACTCGAGACTCCTACCAGTCTCCACATGGTGATTCTTTAATTTCGGAGTGAACGTCATTAGGACTTTTGATGCCTAATCGCCTACTCGCGACCATCATTGCCCATACACCTTGTACTTATCTCCTAGCTACGAGTTCCTGCACCACTCAGTTCTCATCGACTGCTGTGTATTTCTTAGTTATTCGTCCAAGAACCCTCTCATAGCAGAGCTAAAGAGTGACTGAGTCCCACTCAAACGGGAGCGATCAACTCAGCTTCGATGAGGGTTACACTACCCTCATGAGCCATGTCGTCCCCGTATTTACGGATCGTATGCACGGGACATAGCATAGACCCTAGCGAATCAAGTAGGATTCGAACCTACTACCTCTCGACTCGGGGATAAGGGAGAATCGAGCACTCTACCAAATTGAGCTATTTGATTCAAATTACTAGGTGCATTAAATAAGGATTGAAGTTTATCAGAATTCAAAGTTATTTGTTAATTGCTGTTAGCACCTAAATTGCAAGGCTTTCGAACCTTACAGAAGTATAAACGTCGAGGAACTTTAATTAACTCCTTGACGATTGATTTCTGGTCGGGATGACAGGACTTGAACCTGCGAACCTCGTGATCCCAAATCACGCATTCTAGCCAAACTGAACTACATCCCGAAGTAAGATAACTGAGGTGTGCTACTACGCCTAAGAATCACATGGTCAAGTCAACTATCTGATAGCACTTTATAACAACTTGACTAGACATCAGTGCTACCCTCACTAGCGTATGAATTACATGAGGTATTAACGCTCAGATAGTCAGAATTCACTCCTTAGATGACGGACGCTTCTAATCCTACATCCCTCAATTATCAAACGGTGAGTGAGGGACTCGAACCCTCAAGCCGATTACTCGACCGACAGATTAGCAATCTGCTCCAATAACGATTATGGGAACTCACCATATGGCGGTAGTGGTGGGATTCGAACCCACGGATGGTTATTAGCCATCAACGGTTTTCAAGACCGTCTCATTCATCCGCTCTGACACACTACCCTATCAATACTAAGTTATCAGATAATCACTCGAGGTACATTAGGGATTTCTCCTAACTTAGCCCTCTTGATTACATTATCGAGACGAATCTTAGCAGCATTAGTGTTGCTGATTGCAATCTCTATGTAATCGAATTCAGCATTCGATTCCTGCTGTAATGCAAGTTGATAAGCATCATTAGCTTTCTTGAATTCTTCGACCCAATTGAACATCGGTGACCTCCTAATTTCAGTGAATTTCTATCGCAATCAAGTTTCCTTGACATAGATATAAACGCCACTGAAACCTAATTACCTCTGCATAGGACTAATGACTATTTCCGATAACTTAATAAAAGTGATGGAGATGACGGGAGTCGAACCCGTGTCTTGAATCACTACTCTACAAATCTTTACGTCGTTGACTTTTCTGCAAATTTTCAATCGAATGTTTCAGCATGGCAATAAGTTCTAACCACTTCGATTATCAGGGGCAGAAAGGTTTCTGCTAGTCCACCAGGTTATTCCTCTATGTATATAACCAACCAAACCGTACTACTTTATTTGATAAGATCAGACATCGGCTGTAGCACTTAGTATCATCTGAAATTCGTCAGAAGAACTTAGGCTGCACAAGCAGCAGTTCTACTTCCGAAAAAGTTTACAACTTTAGCGTTTATTTTAGTTTGACTATTACGTAGTCACTCGGACGAATTCGTAGCATCACAACCCAATCGATACCGTTACATCCCCTTATATTGAGTCACCTAAGGTCTCAAGTGACTCAGAGAACTATTACTCAGATAATCGAGTGCCGAATAGAATCACTCGTAGTAACCAGAGTACTACTGGAAGAAACATGATCACTGACCCTCCGATCAGTGATGCTCCAGACTCAATGGTCATCAGTGCGATGATGCCATAAATGATACCAGCGATCAACGACCATAAAGTCATACGCTTAGGCTTGATAGTCACCAGTCTCTTAGCAACTATGATACCGTCAGCAATTGCGATAATTACTAAGAATAGAATCATAGTCACACCTCCTCATTGAGAGCATCAGATAATGGCTGATATCTATCAGCATTGAGGATATCCTCAAGTGCTTTCATTGGATCAAGTTCACCTGACATGATCATTTTGCCAGCCTGAACTGAGTACCCACTGGTGAGGACTAGTCCAAGTTCATTCTTGATCACAGGAATAGTCTCAGTGCGACTATTCAGATTCCAGAAGATCAGCCTAGGAATCTTATACCCATGCTGAGCATACTGATCAGAGATGACTTCAAATAAACGAGTATCCCAGTCAAATTTATGACCATCGAACTCCATATCACTGAAAATCAGGATATTCTCAGGCATCTCTGATTGATCCATATTAGCACTGACTGCTGTATCAAGGATTAAGGTAAATACTTTGTACAGATCAGTATTGGAGCAATCATCTTCAGCATAAGTCTTAATGAGCTTATCATGGAGAGTATCGCATCCAAGCAAATCGATCAGCTTAGGACGAGCACTGAACGTGATGAACTTATTCTTGAACTCACCAGTAGTACGTTCTGCAAAGTAGATGGTCAATGCAGTAGCTACAGTCAAGCAGTTCACATTGGATTTACCAGCATTCTGCCAAGACATTGAGCCTGAACCATCTCTGACTACAAGCATCTGCTTACCTGATAAATCGACCTCAGGAAGTGCTTTCCACATAGCCTCCAGAGTAGAATCAAGTGCACGAGATACTCGAGCAGAGGGACTATATCGAGCCACGATATCATGAGGATACAAGGTACCAGCATTGATCTTAGCAGATCCCTCCTCGACCTGAGCGATATACTCAGAGTATCGATCAGAATCATGCTTCATAAATGCATCCTTGTAAATCAAAGCAGCCCTAGAAGGTACCTTGGAGTACTCGATACCTGACCAGTCTCCTGCACACATGTGACTCTCTACAAGATCGATGTACTTACGGAGCTTGCTGAGCTTTCTACGGTACTGATTCTCAGTGAGTCGCATAGAATCAGCGATCATCAATGCTGCTTCACGGGCATTTCTACCTGCATTTACGGAAGGCATCCACTTAGCTAGCAGAGAAGTAGGTCGACCAATCTCCATCTGAGCAAGATCAGATTCGAGCTGAGTCTTGAGGATATCTACAACCTTATCACGATATCTCCACTCACCAGTAGCAAGCTGAACGAGGTCATCATATCTACCGTAGATAGGGATTAGACTGAGGATCTTATCAGCTACCTCAGGATATGTAAAGCACAGATCTTCCAAGATAACTCGGAATAATCTTCGCTCTCCTAAACCACCTCTTACATCACGAGCATAGAATAGCCACTTGATTGCGAGCTCCGGATTCTCAACAAAAGCTGAGCGGAACATCTTAGTGATTTTTTGTTCAGATTCTGAACGCAACGATGCTACTGCAAAGTTGAGATCCAGTAGCGGATGAGTTGTAGTACGATATCCGATTGCACCATTCTCAGTGACTGAGACATTGTACTTGTCATCCAGTTGATTCTTGAGTTCACTCATAAAACTCATAGTAATTTCTCCTTTCAATTGGACTAGATGCGTTTGATTTTTCGATTAACAGTCGAGATCTTAGTTGCTGTGAGCATCTAAAGTCGGAAGAATTGGACTCGAACCAATAACCCTCAGGTCCCAATTTTTATTCAAATTCGATTGCTGTTAGTTCCTAAACCTAGGAACTATGAACTTAAAATCCTGATGCTCTCCCTATTGAGCTATCTTCCGATAAAGTGGAGAAGAGAGGACTCGAACCTCTGACCTACGGCTTACAATGCATTTGTTTTAGTAGTTGCAGTTAGCTTCTAAACCTAGAAGCATTCTCATACGTTGCTCTACCAGCTGAGCTACTTCTCCATAGCAAGAATGGCTACTTACGGGGAGTGGTAAGTCCCATCATGAAGGTTTTGATTGAGCACCCATCTCAATCATTTTGATTATCAGAACCGAAGTTCTAGTCGGCAGTAGGAATTAACCTTGAACCAGACTGCCACTGTACTCCCCAATGCGCTTAAGAAATTTATTCACTTGAAGGAAGCCAGGTTACCGAAGCAACCTTACAGAAGTATAAACGCTTTCTCAGGTTGATTTGCTCCGGAGTGCAGAAATTATTTCAGTGCAACAAATACTAAGATAGCTAAGGTAGCTATCAGCATGACCGCATACAATTTCTTGCCACTCATACCCTTCTCACCAATCAGTCCTAGCAAGAAGATAAATACTAGCACCAGCAAGATAGCACTAAGTACGGCTGAAGTCATAATCATTCACCTTACCTTTCTGAGTGAGTTGCTTATCGATAATAAGTTCGATTGCTACTCGAGTTCTACGACTAGTTGATATACGATACAAACTATACAGGTAATCAGCCTTAGCTCCCTCAGGAATATGATTGTACTTAGCATAGTTAGCTAGATCAATAGCTTCTTTCAGAGATCTGACATGAGTATGTATATCTGGATTCTTGATCAGCTGAACCTTAAATCTCCTATTCTTAGGATACCTAGTATACTTAATCTCGTACATCGAATTATTGTACCTTATATTTGACATTAAATCACTCCTCCTACTAATCGCACCGCAGAAGGAGTGATTCCTACTTATTAACCTATGCGACATCTAGTCAGTTTGCTAAGTAGTCCAATTCTAGGAACTATCTTGAAAGTGACATCGATGCGGGATCCATCAGGATTACCATAGCGAAGGACTGATGCGATTAGCCTTCCTAAATCTTTGATGCGTCGACTAGCCTTAATCTCCAAGCTAGTTCGATCAGAATCACTGTCATAATTGTAGGACAGTGACTTGACAGCTTCGTAACCTCTGATAGCTGGCACAGTTGAAGTACTCAGAAGCTTACCATCGGAAGCTACTGATATTTTACACGTAGAATTCTTCATAAACCTTAGCACCTCCTTATAGGTCTATATCCAGTATTAGTTGAGGATCCATCTGGATTTCTCCAAGATGTACTCGAATTCAGATCTTTCATCTTCAGTCAATCGATCATCCACAGAATCGGCTAAATCCTTGAGTCGATCCCACAGAGTCTTAATCTTGTATCCAATCTGATTGGACTGGAATTCTTCTGAAGTAGTGATCAGATTCTTCTTATTCTCAGTAACATACACAGGCTTGAGATCCAGCTTAGTCATCTGATCTGCTTCTTCCTGAGTACTTACAGGTACTGCCTTAGGACCATTCTCCTTGATGAAGTCGTTAGCTACCTGACTCTTTAAATCAGAAGAAGCCGAGTAGTGCATGTACTTGCCATCAAATGCTTCCACTACTGACAGGGTATCCGCATCAACTGCTGCAGGCTTACCTAACGAGTAGGAAGTCCACATACGAGAAGTCAAGAATGCAAGGTCGATATCAGAGACCAAACCTCGATCTCGATCAAGCTTGATCTGATCAGGATGCACATCATAGCCATACTTCAGATCATCATGCTCACACACGAACAATCCTGACACGAACAACTTATGCTTGTATTCATCCTTGAGAAGAATCTTACCATAACTGGTATCATGATATTCAGATTCATGAGTACCATCGTAGAATCCCTGAAGCCAGAGATTAGATTCCTGAATCGATTCGTACTCCTCAGGAGTGATCCCCTTAATTTCGATGATCAAGCTATTCTCAGGAACTTTATCCCAAATCTTGACCTTATCAACGAAGAACGTAGGGACTAATGCACCTTGGTATCTACGAGACTTGACCAACCGAGTATGCCAGATCTCTCGTGAACAGTAATTGTAGAAGGTAACTTCCTTACCATTTCTCAGGAAGACTATGGTAGCAATCTTATATCCCTCACCAAATCTACCGATCATTCCTGAATTCTCAGGCTTACTACTCTTACCAAATAAGAGAGTCTGAATGTCAAGCGTACTCAATTTGTTACCGATTCGCAGGGTACCCTCATCCTTGTCATACTCAAAGAACATCTTATTCTCAGGATCAGCTACCTGCTCATCAAGTGCATTCTGAAAGAATTCTCTAGCTCCTTCAACTACTCCCCATGTAGGAACGTAGTCAGCACTAATGCTTAATTCATATTTGCTCATTTCATCTAACCTCCAGTCTAGATTCTATCACCAATGTAAGGATTTCAACCCTTACAGAAGTATAAACGTATATTTAGTCCTAATGACTCCTCATGATTCAGCTGCCTGATGTATCAATTCTATATTTCATTAGTACTACTGAACTATTAATCTATATAATAACTAATCTATTTATAATTATAATTATTATAATATACTTATTATATACTTTTTAAGGTAAGGTAATTCACCCTTTGTAATAAGTACTGAAGTAGATTACTTAAACAAGTACATACCATTATCTAGATTATCTCTAATAGTATTGATTACTTTAGCAAATCTAGTTTCAGTATCTCCTGATAACATAACTGATTTAGTAGTAATTGTGCTGAAGATGGGAGTATTAGCTATTAGGAACCAGGATCTAGAAGTGGATTCAGGTAAATCAGACTCAGTACTGTATTCATTAGATCTGAAATAGATACCTTCAGGGATGAATTCAAGTAATCTAGCTAATGATTTATTATAAAATTGCTGATACTTAGATCTCTGTCCATAAGTACCATTCATGTACTCCAAGGTGAATTCTACTAAGAAATCAGCAAATCCCTTATTCATGATGTAGATTATATTCTTAGCAATAGTACGATTCAGTAGATTATCCATGTAGTCTAAGAATTCTGACCAGTACTCCATCAGAGTATCATAATCCTTAGCCATATCCTCATAGGAATCGTACCCATGATTATGAGACTGGAAGAATCTCTCAGTCTCATTGTCAATTTCCAGGAATATTAGTCGCATTCTTACTTCAGTACTGCTCTCAGCCATACCTGTAACTAGCTGAAATAATTTCCGATGAGATTTGATGTAATCGATCAGCTCATTAGATACTGCTCGATTATCACTCGATATGATTACTCGCATAATGAAATGTTCATCCTCCTCCATAGTGGATCAAATTCAAGATACTGAGCATCGATCGGATCATAACCTATGAAATCCAGAATGAACTTATTCAAAGGATTACGTACATACTTTCGATAAGCCTTGACCTGCTGATTATAGTTATCTCGATAGTTTGCAATCTGCTGCTCACAAGTAGTAATTGTAATCGACAACTTGGAGTACTGCTCTCCTGATGTAATCTCAGGGTAATTCTCAACTACTACATTCAGAGTCTTAAGTGCTCCAGTAGCATCGCCACTATTAAGCTGAGCTCGAGCTTCAGTCACTGAATCCACAATCTTAGATTCCTGAGAGCTGAACTGCTCGACTACTTGAACTAGCTGTCTGATAGAATCATTACGATTCTTCAGCTGAATATCGATTCCAGACTTAGATTCTGAAATCTGTTCTTCCATTGAGTAGCAACGATTTTCTGCATGAATTCCGATTGCTACTCCACACAATGCTACTGCTGCGACGATACCTACAACAATGAGTATCATCTTCCAACTTACTTTCTTCATAATTATTTATCCTTTATACGATTGATGATAATTCTGCTAATTAATTCCACGATGAATAGCAGAATCAGGTATGCAAGTGCAAGTATCCATAGAGCTGATACCAGCAATGCTTTCTTTTAGTCGATGAGTGGCTTATTGAGTGCAGTAGATAATGCTCGATCTACGTCACTAGCACTGATCTCGATAAGTACGCATGTAGCTACAAATACGATAATTGCTACCACTATGTAAGCAATAATCCATACTTTCATATGCTAAGTCCTCCTTTCTAAATTGTAAACGTATGTGAGATAAACCTACCTCCAACCTAAGGGTTTCGGAAGTGGACATGCCCGTTAAATCCGCCTTCTATAAGCGTTTATTCGCCCTCAGAAGGCTTCTAGCAGCTTCCCCTTCCGCCCCTTCGCCTGTGAAATTAAGCCGTCTACGAGGCTTCTAGAAGGTCTTAGAATTCATCTTCGTAGTGGGTATCTTCAATATCCGTATGAGACTTTCGATACTCCACTTCATTGATAACAGGCTGATCCTCCTTGCAGATAGCATAGTAAGGAACTCCTCCAGGGAGAATGCTCCACATATCCTTAGGCATAAGGCACTTGACTCGACCGATTGCAATGCCTAAGCAGAGCAGTTCTTCCATGCTATGATGTTCACCCCAGTGATTGCCATTCTTATATACACAAGCCTGAATGAAGCTCCATCCGCCACCTACTTCTTCCTTGAAATTATCAGGGAGTTCATTCAGGAGATCGATAATTTCCTTCTTATGAGTAGCCAACTTATCCGCATTGAATCCGAAGGTATGTACGACACCCTCAGCAATGATAGTCTTCTAAGGATCAGTCCTAGGCTCCATAGAATCAAGAATCAGTTCCTGTAATCGTTTAGCATCCAGTTTCATAAGTGTTATCCTCCTTAATTGTTAAGTATATTATAGGCAGCAGGATTCGATGCTTCAAGAATCTTCCAAGGAATCTTGCAAGCTCGACATCCACTCTTGCTAATCTTAGAAATGATTTCTGAATCAGAATCATAGATAGAAGCTACTGATGGGCATAATGCAGATTCTCCGATTTTGATACTGCCATCAGGAGCAATCACTGGAGTACAGACCTTGCCATGAGCTAAGAGCGTATTAACTAATCCTGAGAATGAGATACTAGGTTGCTGCTTAGTGATCAGGATACAATTAGCGCATTTAGGTCCTATTGTATTCCATTTAGAATCAGGATGATTGATGAGTGCTCTGCCCTGAGGATACAAGCATCTATCTTTATCATTAGGATTAGATGGAACTGGTTCGATGATAGCTCCGAGCTTAGATAGCCAGTACTTCTCCTTAGAGGTGAGCAGATCAGGATAGTACCTAGGATCATCAGTGACCTGAATCAGTACTAGCTTTCTGCTGTATCTACCTTGCAGATCAGATACAGCATTATAGATATCTCGATTTCTCACCAGTTCACGACCATTAGTAATGAAGGTGATTGGATACTTATCAAGAGAAGTGCTCCAGTAGAATTCGATCAGCTTCAGTGCATCAAGAATCTGAGGATGCTCGAACATCTCCCCTCCTGAGAAAGTCCAAGTAGGAATTCGATTCCTTCTCATAAATTTAAGGGTATCTTCGAGAACTTCGAGAGTCATGTTCTCACCGTCAGGCTTACAGTCTGACATACAATGCGAGCAATTCATCTTGCATGCGTAAGTAATTTCTACAAGCATACTATGCTCCTCCTTTCTATACAGTAGCAACTTCTGAAGTAGAAATCGCTTTATTAGGTGCCCACTTCTTACCATCTTCTACTCCATCACGATACATCTTTGGATCGATGAAGTTAGGATTGGTATCCAAGTCAATGGTGGTACAACGCTGGTTAAGATATTCCGTGACTGCGGTAGGAGTGATCGCTACTAGTCCCAATTCCTCCTTATGCTCCTCATACTGACGATTGAATGCATCCCTCATTCCATAAATGAATCCGATAGCATAGCTATCAGTATAAGGTCTGCACTGCTTGATATTCATGCCATACTGGTCCTTGTACTTCTTACGAATCTCAGGAAACTTGGACCAGATACAGTACAGAGCATAGTTAAACATGATGGTGCAGATCTGCAGATCTTCATCGTATCCGTAGAACTTGATGGTTCTACGTTTCGCATTTCCTCGATGAGTGAAGCAGGACTCACACCTGGAATTCTTAGCAATCAGCTCAGCAAGGTCAGCAATCCAAGGTTCTACCTGTTTACTGAAAGTGACATCAGTCTTATAAGACTGGACATCACGATGAGTAGTACCTTCAGCAGATTTCTCAATTTCGACCTGATCAAGGTTGTACTTCATCATGAGCTCCTTAGCTTTAAGAAGTGCAGCCTGAGCTTCAGCTTCAGTAGCTCCCTTGTTATTTGCTAGATTCAGCAGATTCTGAATTGTCACTCGGATGTCTCGCTTCTTAGCCATTAGTACTCACCTCTTTCTTCATGATATGCACGCTTACCAAGCTCCCATATGTAATTTGTACGCTTGATCCATCTCCACAATGGGCGGCAGGACTTGACGACTCCGAGACCTACCATTACCAGACCCATTCCGATTGCTTCATGGAGTACATACCAGGAGTATGGATGAAGGATAGTCATCAGCTCAGCTTCGAGATCAGAGGTTCCTACAGTACCGATGCAAATAAATGCTCCTACGGCAATGGTACCCATTCCTACTAGCCTAGTGATTCCAATTGCAATGTTAATTCGATGAAGTACTTTACGTGTCATATCAATCTCTCCTTTAAGTAAAATTTCTATCGCAATCAAGGTCCCAACTCCCGACCTTACACAGATATAAACGTAAGAAAAGCCTTATTTACTCCGATTTATTGCTAAATTTAGGAATAAATAAGGCTTTATTGATCTATTTACTTAATAGAGAGATGAATCAGGACTTACTTCTCATCCCAATCCTCATCTGTTGCATCCTGAGGAGTCACATCATCCTGTTTGAACTGATCCATGTTCATCTGACTAGGTACCTGCTGGTTACCAATCATGCCACTGAACGGATTCATAGCTCCGCCCATCTGCTGCATCATGCTACCCATAGCCATCATCTTGATCCAGTCATTGCCATCGCCATCCTTAGAATCACCCATCATGAAGTACATCATCATAGGATTCATCATGCCCTGACCTGCCTGAGGATTCATCATGGACATCATAGCCATAGCCTTCATAGCATCATCGCCAGAATCACCGAAGGAGTCAAGCATCATAAGAGCCATCGGATTCATCATGCCTGCAGCTCCACCCATCATCGGATTAGCAGTACCCTGCTGATTCTGAATCATATTGAAGAAGCTGAATAACTTGCGATACATCTTCTGACCAGTGAAGATGTTAGTCTCGATCTTGATGTTGGATTCAGTACCAGTGGAAAGGTTAGCTGCTTTGATGCGATTCTTAGCAGCATCGATTGCGATCACCTGATAGTAGGTATCTTTCTCCTTGATGATATCACCAGCCTGAAGCTGAGCAATCTGAGTCGGCATCAGGATGTACATCTTATCGAGCTTGGAGCTAGAGATAACCAGATTCATCTGATTCTCGATCTGACCAGTAGCTGCATTGTAACGGACATAGCTACCATCCTTACGACTTACTGCGAGCTGACCTCCCATAGTCAGTGCAACTTCACCAATAGGTACCTCACTCGGATAAAAATCCTTGAATAAATTCTCCATCTGTTTCATAAATTTGTTCTCCTTTCTAGTTTCAGTAGATTTGTTAGATTTCTTAGCAGCTAGCAACTTAGCAGTTGCTGCTTTGCATTCCATTTCATGCTCACAGATCAAGCATCTCGATCTGCGATTGTCACCATCATGCTGAGCGTAGCACTTAGGCTTATGCTCAACAATTGCAGCTAATCTCTGACTAGCTTCGTCAGGATCCAGTTCATCTTGAGAATCTGATTGATCTGTATTCCAAGTACTATCATCGTACTGAAATGCAGGATCTATATCATCAGGCTCATCAAACTCACTGTCAGGATCTCCGTACATATAGTATGCCATGAGTCGATCCTTAGCAGCTGAGAGCTCGTCATCAAGCATAGGATGGATACCCTTCAGCTTATCGAGCTGAGTAATCATATTCTTCTCAGAATAAGTAGTGATCACTTTCTTACCAGCCTTAGAAGCTACCCAGTGGTTGCTAGTAAGATCGAGTCGAAACTGAGATCCGCACTTATCTAAGCTGATACGCTCACCTTGGTAGATACTAATACGTTCCAACCATAAGTCCTCCTTCCTCAAGTAAATATCTATCATCAATCGCAACTTCATTAGCTGCGAGTGATAACCTAGCTCTCATCCTGGATTCGGACTTTCTCCGATCCTTATTGAGTGCGATAGCTACCTCCAGAGGAGGAGCTGTAGCCATTAATCCGTCGAGTTGATCGAGATCTGAATATCGTCTCATAAGTACACCTCCTTATGCTAAGTCAAACGGAAATACCTGATCGCCATAACCAAAGAATCCTCTGCAACGATTAGCATGCTGAGAATCGATTGAATCCAGCATGTATTGAAGCTTGTAGGGATTCTTATGAGACTTATGTAAATCCTCGATCAGATCCTTACGAGAATAAGCGTAGTCAATCAGCATGCAAGCTGCTTCTTTACTAGAAGCACAGATAGATACACAGGTCGGATGAGCAGCTTGCTCCTCGAACCAAGTCTCAATAGCTACCTTAGCATTATCACCTGTGTAGAGAGGATAGCTCTCAAACTCTGTAGTAACGTAAACATTAAAGTACTGCATCCCGACTGACGCTCTCAATTCTGATCCTGTCATAACGATCAACCTCCGTTTAGATTCTGTCAACAATTCCGAAGGGAACTTTCGAACCCTTACAGAAGTATAAACGTCGAGTCAGCTCAATTTGCTCCCTATATTTAGCAAATTTAGTAAAGCATCTAGTTACTACCGATCCGATACCTACCATGAGTATACGCTTTAAGATATCGATCTCTCCTAGCCTTGACAGCTTCTCGATCTGCTTGATATAATAGCTTATCTTGATAGATAGCATCTTTCTCAGCCTTATGTATTTGTTCATACTTAGCCCATTTCTCGCATTTCGATCGACCATGAGCTAAACACCATTTACGATTAGGACAATCCTGTTTATTGACTACATCATAGCATGGAGCTGGAGTCATAATATCATCTCCTATTATTTCAGATAATCTGTAAGCCAGTAAGGTATCTCCCTCCTAGTATAATGTATGATAGGAAGCTTAGCTCCTATATAGTAATTCCTATACGACTGAACTACTGAATCAACTTTATATTCATCAGGCATTGCTAGTGCCATCTTAGTCATTCCTAGCTTAGGTAGCTTAGGAGTCTTCATGCATCTAGCATATTCTCCTGCACGATGTGTTCGATTGTAATACCTGAATTTGTACTCTCCATAGAGCACTAAGTTGTAGATTCTCAGCCATGTCCAGTTATCTCTAGATTCTCTGACCCATTTCGCTATGGGATGATTCTGATGGGATAATTTATAAGGAGCTAACTCAGCCTGACCTGTATAGTAGTAAGCTGAAGATAATAATTGCACATGTTCAGTGATCATCTTCACTACGTGCTTATCGCAAGTGTACATTGCAGATTTTATCATATCCTCGTCTAATACGAATACATTCAAGCTGAGTCCTCCTTCCTTAGTTATCAGTAAGATTGATCTCCCAGTCTGAGATCTCCCTAGATTCTAGCTGAATATCTACTAGATCTAATTCAGGATGATAAGTTCTCATCGACTTGTAGACATCATAATCATTAAGTCCACTTCTCTGCATTTTCATTCTCTTATTATTCTCATAAATCACTCTCTTATACCTAGCTACTGCTTTCTCATAGTCAGTGCGTCTAGTATTAGCGACTTCATGGCGATCCTTATCATAGCGGTACCTTGCAGTGACTCTGTATTCTTTCATAAGTAATGTTCTCCCTAGTACTATAATCTAATAATTATTGAATCCTGATCTCGATTATAAGTAGCTACTGCCTGCTGATTGAACTTCTTATTGTAGGATTTGATCTTAGCAGTAACTTCCTTATAACTAGCTCCACTTACCTCTCGATAAGTATCTGAATTATAGATAGGATTCAATTTCAGTTTAGTATATCTGCAGAATAACTCCAGATTCTTTCTATGAGTAGTCCTGGCAGCAGGCATCTGAGGAGGATCAGCTACTCTGATGAATTTATCATATCCATCATAATGCAACTCAGTGACTTCTCCATCAGCATAATCCCTGACTTGAACTACATAACTTCTACCATCATGTGTAATGCTAAGTAGCTGATAGATACTACCATCAGTGACATCCTTGAATGATTCTCCTTGCCTGATGCTAGTAATAGCTACTTGAGCTTCTGAGATACCTTGGTATCCATTCAGTATCATATTCTCACCTCCAATAAACGAAAACCCTACACAACTATAAACGGCTATGTATGGTTGATTCGCTCTTATTGAGTTTTAGCTTACTGCTTGAAGTAATCCATTTTATACTTCTTAGCTACCTTCTTAGCATCATACATAGGATCAGTGACTTCCTTCAGGAGCTTCTCAGCTAGCTGAGTAGCTGAAACTTTATCCCTCTTGACAGTCTGAATCAAATCCTCTCCTTCATCTCCCATGAGAGCTACTACTCCGTACTGACCCTCCTCAGCGATTACACTTACACTAATTGCCTTATTCTCACCTGATAATTCAGGTGATCCATCTGGCAGCTTCGGATTGGAGTTTCCGTACCAGCCTATCTTAGAAGGCTTCAGAGCTTCATTCAGATTTCTAGATTCATTCATCTTATCTGCAATAATCATACTAATTCATCTCCTCTTATTGATTTACTCTGACTGCTCCTTAGTAAGGACAGTAATCATCCTACCAGTGCAGTCAGTCTTCACTTTACCACAGATCTTGCATCGGTATCCAAATCCCTTGCAATATACAAGCTGATGGGCATTGCCTAGCTTGCAGTTCGTGAAATTATTCTGTGGTTTCTTATTCATCATTCTTTTTAGTATTGACGACATTAGTCAAATCCTCCTCATAGTCATCAGGCATCAATGGCGCAGTAGCCATTCCGATTGCCATCATCGCAAATGCTACTACAGCTAGGATACCTAGTATAATCAATAAGTACTTCATATGATCACCCTACCTTACGGAGTGAGGACTTTATCCTCCATGCCTAAGTCAGCAAGTTTCTGAGAGTTAGCTCCTGCTGCATCAGATTCTGATTTCACTGGAGCATAAGTCACATCCGAGTGGATCACATACTTCGTAGTCACTCCATCCTGAGCGACCTTGAGGATAATGTCAGTAGGCACTCCAGGGATCAGGAATGCATAATCATCAGCCTTAGTCTCGATGGTGTACTCCTTCTTCTTAGTATAGCCATCAGCAGTGACTGAGACATTCTGATCATCAGCAAACTCTGCTAATGCAGGATTGATCTGAGTGATCACGGACTTGCCGACTGGAATCATACCAGGAATAGTCAGCTCAGCATACTTAGTGACCTTGCCGAATAGATCAGCATTAACTTCACCAGCTACTGCTCCTGCACCTGAGACATTGATCTCGAAGGTATTAGTATCACGAGTGTAGAAGGCGTCGCCAATTACAATAGTGCTACCCTTACCTGCAGTAGCCATAACCTTAGATACTCTAGTAGTCTGACCTGTGTAATTCCAGCGAGTGAATCCACCAGCATAACGCAGGAACAGAACTGAAGCCTGAGGATTATTCTGAGCAAATAATGCAGGAGAATCGGTATACTTATAACCATTGTAGCCATCAGTAGGCTTAGTGATCTTATAGAATCCCTGATCATCTTCTTCGATCACTACATCAGCTGCTTCTCTCATCTTGTACATGCTGACTGCATCAAGGTTCTCCTTGTGATCGTCTGCACGATAAACATCTGTGTAAGACATTATTCTTACCTCCTTACATAACCTTTAGAATTTAAGATTGACAGATTGCTATGAGGATACTTCTTCAGATAAGTACCAATGCAAGGTACTTCTCCAGATTTACCACCCAGATTGTTATTCTGATTGTGATCAATCTCGAAGTGACTTGCATTCTCATACTTACTAGGAATGTACTTCTTAGCAATCTTGATAGCTTCTGACTCAGAATCTGCAATCACAATCGCAGTAGATCTGTAGTCAGATAACTCATCACCTTGATAGACGAATGTAATGAAGAACCCTGACTGACCATCAAGGTTCATTGACTCCTTCATAGAAGAGTATCCTGAATTGATCATCTTAGTTCTCCTTTACTTCTTGTAATCTCCAGACTTGACAATTTCAGCTACCTTAGCTTTCATAGCAGCTTCATCGAGTCCTACATGAACTTCCATCGGAGTACCATCCTTCTTAGTATACTGAAGTGTATGCCCATACCATAAATGGAATGACTTAGGCATCTTCAGTTCCTTATAGGGATCGTACTTAGTGACTACCAGGATAGGAATCTGCTTGACTCCGAGCTCAGCTGCTGCTAGTGCTCGATGTCTACCTTCCTGAGTTTCATTAGCTAGGTCGAGAATAGGAATATTGAACTTAGTCCCTGCTGCCATCTTAGCAGCATACTCCTTGACATTATTCCATTCGACTCCTCGAAGTACTCTCTCACGTGAGCAGTGGAAGATATCCTTACCTAGAGCATCAATGTACTCGTCAGGAGACATCATCTTGATCTCACCTTTGAGTCCCTTAGCTAACTTCTTGTAGTCATGATCCTTCGGATTGAGAAAGTCATCATAGTAGCTCATTCCAGTCTTATCAGTTCTGATGACTGAATTACCTGACATAGCTTCCTGAAGGATTGAATCAGTCCATTTCTTCTTAGGTTTCTCAGTAACTCCTACCTCTGCATTAGAAGGGGGAATGGCAGAAGGCTGAGTAGTCTCTCCCATTAAGTACTTCTTAGCATTAGGCTGGAATTTACTAGGTTCATCAGTGATGTGATTAGTGGATTCACATAAGTGGAATGGAATCCCCTCAGCACTGAGGATACTGCATACTCGCTGATAGTCATTCACATCAGCAGCTACATAAGAACCATCTTCGTAGAAGTTAGATTCATTTAGCTTACCATCATTGATACGCTCAGTAGTCTGCTCAGTAGTGGCAGCAGGACTCCACTTGATCATCGTCTTACCTTGATTGAAGGACTCGACTAGCTCCTTACCCTTAGGATTCTTCGCACCATAGTAGCATAGAGCATTCTTCTTCAAGTAGTTCAGAGCCTTGTATCCAGCATTAGCATGCTTATACATCCCCATGAATGAATGGAATAGATCCTCAGTGGAACGATCAGGAGATACGTAACGATACTCTTTACCATTGATAGTGACTGAGATACCCTTACCTTTCTTCTCCTGTACGATATGTGGATTAGTGACATTAGTTGCATCCTCATTAAGTATCTGAGGAAGGGAGCATGCTAACTCAATCATTTCATTGATATTGAATTGAGCATGCTCCTCCAACTTACTCAGTGTGATAGCAGCTAAGTCATTCGATAATCCATTAGGATAATAATCTTCATAAGCAGACTCAAGTACTGCCTTGAAGTTATCCATAGCTTGATTCGAATTACATACTGTGATCAACTTAGATACCTCCTACTTACTTGCCAGACTCAGTTTCAGAAGTACCCTCCGGATCGAAATTGTATCGATCATAGCGACCTGAAGCATAGACTACAAGTACCTTATTCTGATCCTTGAGGAAGTCCTGCAGATCAGTAACCTTAGTGATAGTAGCATCCTTAGGCTTCTTGGTCACCTTGTAAGTAACATCCTCCTGCTGAGTAAGCACGTACTCGGACTCATCAACCATCTGCTGATAAGGATAGTTACCATTCTGAATCTTATTGTAACCATCCTGAGGATTACCCTCATGGTTTGCATTATTGATTGCCATAATTCATTACCTCCATTTAATTTTTGATAGTCTCATTTTCTACCTTAGCTTTAAGGTCAGCTGCACTAGCAAAGCTTACGTAGCTCTCTAGGCTACACAGCTCAGAACGCAGATACTCATCTAAGTACTCCTTAGGCAGCAGGAGACTAGCTACTTCCTCAGGTGTAGATGAGTTCCAGTTGATGTCCTGATTCTTGAATCGACCAGTTCTGACATCATACCGACCTATGATTCCAGTATTCAGATTGATCTTCAGTAAGTACAGCTTCGTAGCATCACGCCATGCTTTGTTATGGACAGGTACGAAGTGATGATTCTTTATGATATCTCCGAAGTTATCTAGATCATAGAGCTCAGGTCCAGACTTGATCATCAGATCCAGCTTATCAGAGTTGACATAGCAGTACATGACATTATCGGACATAGTCACGTCAACGTCATCGCCATTCAGCTCGATATCAAGCTTGACTGGAATTCCTAGCTCATCTGAGTTAGGCTCAGAGATATATCCATCGTATAAGAATCCCATTCCAGTTATGTAGTTACCAATCGAATTAGCCAGTAGCTGATTAGGTTTATAACTAGCGTACTCATTGGTAGGATTCTCATGCAGCTTATTCACTACATTATCTTCTATAGCCATTGATTACTTACCTCCTTTCCTTACAGTATAAACGTATGTAAGAATCTTCTAGCTCCTGATTGGAGTTTTAAGTATCTCAATTGACTTAAGTAATCTATCATATATCTCCTTACTGAGATCAGCTGACCACTTAGTATCAGGTGCAGTGGAGATGATAGCATTAGTGATAAGTTCTAATGACTCACTGAAAGTAGTCTTCTTGATTAGCTTATCGAACTCAATCATAACTGCATCAGCAATCTTACTGATAGGTTCTTCAGCATTATCTTCCAGTAAATGCCTTAGTCTATTGTATTCTGGAGTAGATATGTAAGCTCTATTCACTTTACTACTCCTAGCTAAGTTAGCATATCCTATGATACTAGGCATATATCCTCACCTGCTTTCTTCAGTAATAATTATAAATAGTTATTTAATTATTAATTATTACTTTATTATAATATATTAAGGAGGGTAATTTCACCCTTTGTGAGTAGATTTCATTTGATACATAAGTCTATCAGCATGCATGATAGCTGAGTCTATACTTTCAGTAGCATTCTTATGATAAACTCCATAAGATATATTATGGATCATACTCAATAGATCATCATTGAAATCAGTATCTGCAATGACAATAATCTCATCTCCACCATAACGTACTACTTCTAGTACATCAGGTAGAGACTTAAGTGAATCAATAATGACCTTGATTAAAGCATTACCGTAGTTATGACCTTTAGTGTCGTTGATTATCTTCAGATTATCGATATCTACAAAGATAACCTTGCAACTAGCTTTATGGTACTTCTTACGGATTACTCCTGAGAAGTAGTTACGATTATGAACATGGAATGTCTGATCGTAGTGAGCTAGATTGCCAGGTATCTGAAGATAGAAGTACTCGATTATACGGTGAGTAACTGACTTGCGTTTATTCATGCTCCCTCGACTTCTGATCCACAATGTTTCTAGTGGACTCAGTATATTCAGAGATGGACGGGACCTTAGTTAGATCAGTACCTACCACAAGTACTTCATTGCAACTAGGTACCTTGTAGATCAGAGCATCATAGCCTTGATCAGCTAATGCTCCAGCCATCTCTTTATCGATATCTCTCCAAGCATCATTGACTTTAGTCTGCTCAGGATCAATCGAGATCTCCTTACCAGTCAAGGATTGATAAGCTGACTTCATTGCTTCATATGAGTTCTGAGCTGATACTGTGAACGGATTGCTGAGAGTCACTAAGTACTTCTTAGTAGGAAGTGGATTCTCAGGATTCTTGTAGCACTCAGCTCCCTGGAAGTGATCTGCAAATGAGATCAGTCCACGCTGAGTCTGATCTACTCCGTTACGATACAGGATGTAGCTACCTGCCTTACCGAAGTCAGCATCACCCATCTGAATGATAGACTCGTTGATATGTCGATCCTTAGTATCAGCATCAGTAGCTCCAGAGAGTACGAAGTTGAGTCGATCGAGCATTGGAGTATAAGCATTGAGCTTACCGATCATCTCTGCAGCAGGACCTATCGAGTAGATACCTCCGCAGATATTAAGTTTGAATCCATCATCAGGGTCAGTACATACGAGTCGAACGTACTGATCATCTGATGGAACATAGTAGCCCTGAGCTCCTAAGAATTTACTACCAGTGAATCCTAGTTCATCAAGTACCTTTAATACCTGAAGATACTTAGGATCACTGTAAGTGAACTCAGGCTTATTATCTTCTGCAGCAGGAGTAGTTTCTACGTTAGTCATACCATTCGCATCTTCCATAGACTCATTGACTGCAGTTGAGTTAACTGGTTTGATCATCATGATCTCCTTTCCGCAGCATTATAACTCCTGCTGCCATAATTTGAATTCGAACTTGAAGATTCTGATCTTGCGTATGACTACGAGTTTCACTGCAGCTAGCTTATGCTCAGCAATGAATTTTAGATCACAATCATCAAGCTTACGTAATCTTCTAGCTTTATGTATAGTAATATGAACTTCTTGATCAGGTATCTGAGGATCAGTGGATATATCATCAATCCTTATGCTCTCATGAGATGACTCGAACAAGTCACTGAAGTACTTTACTATATCAATTGTAGTAAGTAGATCCATAGCCATTCTACATCACCTCCTTAAGAATCATCAATCCTCCTTCAATCTACCTTTATAAGTACATGTGAATTCTAATCCTGAAATGACAGGACTGCAGCTACTGCTGACAATAACTTCAGCCCCATCAGGCTTCTTAATTATTAATTGTGATTCATCTGACTTGCTATCTGTATCTTGGCTAGCCATTCTACATCACCTACTAGGAACTCTGATGATGCCTTGAATTGCACCTACCTGTCTAGATCCTATAAGTCAGTCTCTATTATCCTTAAGTACAGTATATAATCCCTTGATTTTGGATCCATAAGTTTGATAGCATTTAGGACACATGTATCCCCAGCATCCATAGGTTATATGCTTAGCATCATACTTAGCATCCTCTATCTTGCAGATATCGCATTTGATTTCCATGGAGTCAATCCTCCTTAGACCACTTAGTCACCTGACGTGACTGAATCTCAAGGTCAAGCAAGTCGTACTCACTGTAGTATTCAGTACCGATTCCGATGCTGCCTACGTACTCCGTATCTCGTTTCTTAGCATTCATTTCACGAGCTGACTGCTCCTTGAGCTGAGCTAATCGCTGAAGTGCATCAGCATGAGACCACTTACGATCCCAGTCGACTACATGTTTCTTAGTATCCTTACGAAATCTACCTACGATTCTGTACTCAGTTCTCATTTCTTCCATTGTAATTACCTCCAGTCTAGATTCTATCAACAATCGGAGGGATTCAACCCTCACATTACTATAAACGTATGTAACACTATATTTACTCGGCTAGATACTACCAATCAATTTCTTGACTCGTTCTAGCTCAGCATCTATAGCATCTTGCTTAGCCTTAGGATCTTTGATCTTATTGATGTCCTTGACTATCTGATCTTGCTTATGATAATCCTTTCCGATAGTAGCTCTCTCAGCCTTAGTCAGCTCAGCATCTACTCCGCAGAATCTAGCTAATCCATTATGATCGTAGAACTGCCACTTGATCTCAGCACCAGTGATCCACTTACTGAATACTTCCTTAATCAGCTTACTGTATTCTTTACGGAATGCTGATCTTAATTTATTGATATCTGAATCAAGATAGTAAGGGAGCATATTCAGATTGAACTGATTCATATAAGCATATATTACTCGATGCTTCTCAAAGGTGAAGTCACCTGGATCCTGCACTTCTACTCGATGACCTAGCTTAGATAAGGTCGGAGTAGTCAGCTGGAATATCTTATGCTTAGAATCATCTGATAATTGATCAGGCTTATATTTCTTGAGAATGTAGTCCATGATCTTCTTATCATCTGCTGAAGAGCTTCTAGTCAGCTTAGCTAGTTCAGCATCAGGACTACTAGTCTTCATAGTATCCTTATAGCTGAGTACTTCTTCATAAGTGATCTTATAAGTACCTGCAGGCAGCAGGACTTCTGACTCAGCATGATTCTTGAATCTGCGTAAGTCTACTCCCTTACCTTTAGCTATCCTAGTCTTGAGGATGATCCCTCTGTACCCAGTGATACGCTCACTAGCTTTACGCTGAGCACTGATCGTAGCCATTCTAGCTGAATCCATGAATTCTATGTAGCTAGGCTTAGTGATTGCAAATATCTTAGCTTGTTTCTTATCAGGTGACCATGAAGTACTACCCTTAGTACGTAAGGTACCACCTTTGATGAGCTTCATGAACTTATCATAATCTTCCTTAGTATCGAAGTTCAATCCTCGATATATAGTAATTGACGATGTATTACCGTACTCAGCTATAGCATCATCCATTACTGAAT